>Ga0153949_1000257_pt1 | contig 18209 bp, 13 predicted proteins | sample TSNJ033MetaG_FD_104705 | JGI IMG/M metagenome (GOLD analysis project Ga0153949, IMG submission 104705) | Attine ant fungus gardens microbial communities from New Jersey, USA - TSNJ033 MetaG | ecosystem: Host-associated > Fungi > Mycelium > Unclassified | place: USA: New Jersey, Wharton State... | reverse complement strand
CCTTTGACGATGAAATCTACCTCAGCACCCAGACGCTTTGTGACCAGGTAATGCATCACATCGCCGGGAAGCCGGTCCCTGAAGTCAGCCGGCGGCTCGACGGTTTCCTCAGCCGGTATGATGACTTTGAACTCGCCGTGGTAAATGACGGCGAAACTGAGGTTCTGATTCTCTTCCGAACGCTCAACGCCCTGGATGGTACCGGTGAGGACCTTTCGGGTTTTCATGGATTCGACCAGGTCTAACAGGTCGCTTTGGAGCTTGTCGGCAGTGGTCTGGACGGTACGCTCCTCATCAATGGAAACGATGGGTTCATTGCGCCTCGCGCTGCGTCGGGAAGTACGTGACTGCCGGGATGCTGTTTTTTGGGGTTCGGCCGCCTCGCTGTCAGACTGAGGTGAAACGGGTTCGCCGACCTTAGACTGAGCTGAATTCTCATCCTCTGTGTCAGACTCAGAATTTTTGCTCACGCTGCGGCGTTTGGACCCGCCGGTCTTCGCTGAAGAGCTGCGCTTCCGGGTCGGTTTTTTCTCGGTCTTTGGGGGTTCGGGTGTATCACCTGCAGCATCCTGGTCCGCATCCTCATCCGGCAGCTTTTCGGTATCAGTCTGGGTATCGGGGGTTTCATCATCCGGATCCGCGTTGTCCCTGGGGCTCAGCTGCTCATCCTTGGCAGTTTCAGGCTGGGTATGGGAATCTGGTAAATCATGTGCCCCTTCCGCCTCCTTGACCAGTGGAATTCCTTCAGTTTCAGAATCAGTCTGGGGAATTGGGGGTTCTTCAGGTGTTTCGACCTGAATGGCAGGCGCCTTTCCCTCATCAGAAGTGGAGTCAGGCTCAGTCTGGGAATCGGGGATAATGCCGTCTTCAGGAATTGCCGGCATGTCAGCCGGATTGTCTTTGATATTCATGGTAGTCCTCCTTTTACAGAATTTATGGATACGGGGTTATGACCCCGGGTTCCAACAACAAAAAAACCGGACGAATCAGAACTCATCCGGTGGCTTCGCTACCCCATACAGGGATGAGCCGGCTGTGGGTCGTACCGTGGGTTCGGCCGGTCGTCGGTATTCATCAGGCTCAGTCTGGGAAAACGAGGTACCTGCAGCTTGCCGCTGCGGCACATATTCAAAAATAGGCTTGCGCTCTATGTGTTTTGCCATGGGGTGCTCTGTGTAATCGAACTTTTTCGCCTTGAGGACTTTCTGTCCGCGCATGACAATGAGAAGCTCGTCGTTCGGGAGACGCAGGACTTCGTCTGCAGTAAGCAAGCGTCGACGTCCTTTGCCCTCAGTATGACGGTATTGCGGGATGACCTGGGCAACGGCAATGGTCTTGCGAACTGTCATCGTGCCGTTGACCTCCACGGTCATATCTCCGCTGCGGGCGCTGAAGAATTCCGCGGTTAGCTCATCCGTGCATCCGAGCATGAGCTGAGTATCAGCGTTACCGACCAGCTCCGCCCACAGGTTATTGGGGTACCGGTTCTGGAGCTGAGCCAGGTTCTGCACAACCATGCATACCTGGATCGATCTCGATCTGACCGTACTGAGCCGGCGGGCAAAGTCCGGAATGGTTCCGACATTGTTAAATTCATCAAGCACGATATTTACCGGCACCTTGCATTGCCCGTTTGGCTGGCTGTCCGCATAGCGGACCAGTTTAATAAATAAAAAGCTAAAGAACAGCGATGACAGGAAATCCAGCGCGCCCTCCTGGTCGCTAAGTATGATGAAGTAGGCACATTTGGATCTTCCGGGTTCGGCCAGGTCAATCTCAGAATGGCTGGTGATTTTGCGGACCGCCTCATTCTGGAGAACCTGTAGCCGGGTTCCCAGACCCAGCACAATTCCGGCACGCACTGTGTCGCTTGCCTGGGCAAACAGGTTATATGGGGCTTTTGCCGGGTGGTCCATGGGGAGCTTTCCAAACATGGCGGAGAGCTGGCGCTCCGTGTTACGGGTAATCAGCTGGTAGACCGCCGGGAGGTGCTTGGCTTCCAGGCCGCGGCTGGCTTCCTGATCCACATAGAGAACCAAGGCTTTGAGTAGATTGCCCTCGCCGTTGTCCCAAAAGTGGTCGCCGCGTCCTTCGCTGGTGTTGGTAATGATAACATCGGTCAGCACCTGGGCCATCAGGGTATCCCCGCCAAGATCGGACATGCAGTTCCAGGAGTCGCTGTATTCCGGCTGAACCAGGTTATAGATCTTTACGGTGTAGCCCCGCCGGCGGAACATTTCCGCCGTATCGGCATACAGTTCCGATTTTGGGTCTGTCAGAACAACGCTTTCGTTCCGCTTCATGGCCTGGAATAGCAGATTGCGTATGATAGCACGGGACTTCATCGTTCCGGACGCGCCAAACACGGCGATGTGCTTATTGAGTCTGGTGTCATCCGGCAAACATATGACGGAGCTGCCGGTCTTTCCCAGTATGGTGCCGTGGGCTTTTCCAGGGGAAGTCACCTCCAGCACTTCCTTCATCTCCTTATCGCCCATCCATCCGGCCGTGCCATAGGTGCCGCTCTTGCTGCGCGAAAAGTTGCGGTCGTCAAGATCGTTGCTGGAAAACTTGTTGTGGATCTTCACGTATAAAAAGATGCCGCCGGCCACGACCAATATGAAGATTACGCCTTTGATGCCGTCGCCGGTGAATGCGTATGGTATGGAGAACAGTGGATTGAAGTTGGGTGGCTGCATCACCACGTCTCCCGTCATGCCGCCGTCCGTCATCCATTGCTGGTAGTTGGCGTTTAGCTGGCCACACACGCCTCCGAGGTAAAACGTCGCTACAATTCCCAGTATGACAGCGACCACGATAGCCGCCTTGCGTTTGTCGATATTTAATTTCGGGGTATTCAAATACTACGCCTCCTTAAAAAAGGATAAGAAAAAGAGCCTCCGAAGAAGCTCTTTATTCATAAATTTCATATTATTTTTTGGTAACAGGTCTGATCCATTTTTCAAACCGTTCCGGGTCGTGATAGAAGAATGCTGTTCGCCCGGCTGTTTCATCCAGTTTATAATCGGTATCAGAGAAGGTGAAGGACTTCATCGCCTGATCCAGCTTTTCACCGACTGAAACGCTCTCCTGTTCGTAGTCGAATGCACCGTGCTCAAAGACGATATATTCCGCCTCGGGAACATTCATCAATAACATTTGCTTCGGTACCGCTCCGCTCCAATCGGCGGGTAGCCTTACTCCATAGGCCTCCGCACGCCGGCCATCTTTTTCAAAGAGGTGCGCCATAATCTGGCCGCTGTATTTGCCAATGATGCTGTCGTCCCCATCCAGCTTGCCTTTCACGCTGTCCAACAACCCGCCAATCGTATCGCAATCCTGTCCCGGAATTTTGTCCTGCTTTTCCCAGAAGTTGAAATATCCCTCACTATCGTAATTTTTGATATGCAGGAATTTGTGTGCCGGAATGGATACGAAATAGATTTTAATTTCCTCATTTGATTTGATCATGCCAATCTCTCCTAATCCTAAAATGTAACGGTCAAAGGTGTTGATTTTTGTACGAAGTATAACGGGTACCGGGTTTTTACGGTACACTTTCGGCGTGACGCTGTAGGTGATTTTGAATGCTCTGGTAAAGGCTTCATGAGAAGAAAACCCATAATCAACAGCGATATCAAGAAAGCTTTTCTGCGTATCCCGTACATCAATCAGGGCAAACGCAAGCTTTCTTAGCCGAAGGTAATCCCGAAACGTTATTCCGGAAAGCTCGCGGAATTTACGTGTCGTGTGAAACTCTGAATACCCCAGCTTGCGCGAGAGAAAGCGGAGCGTCAGCGCCTCGTCATCACGATGCTTGATACTCTCATCAATCTCATTCACCACCATTTGAATCTGCTTGTGCCATTCGTACATAATCATCACCACCGTTCAATTAGAGTATACAGGAATAGGGAAATTGCTTTTTGATTTGAATTGCTCTAATTATATCACATTTTATTCTAATCCGTTAAGGCACAATTGATTCCCAGAGCAGCTTCCAGCGATCCCATCTCCAACTGTTTGAGTATGACACGCTGTCCCAGATATTCTTTCAGGAAGCCGGCTTGCCAGGGGAAACACATAACCTCAAACTTTTCAGTCTGGGTTTCCAGCGCCTCGCGGAACCGAACCAGCCGGGCGATATCGCTGTCAAGATGAGAGTAAATATATGTGCCCTCCCAGAAGGCGTCGTATTCCATGAACCCATAGCCTTTCGGCCGCATCTGAGAATCGAACAGGGCGCCAAGCACCCGCTCATTCCAGTCTGGGAGTGTGAGGATCCGCACGAGGCGAATCCCGTCCTGGTTCATGGGGATGAAATGGATGTGGGGATAAATCTTGTCGAACCGCAGCTCCATCCGCCGGCTTTTGTCAGACTGGATCAGGGTTTGAAGGGCGATGTCCGGGCCGGTGCCCAGAAGCAGCGCAGAACTTACCTCGTCAAGCCCCGCGTTCATCCGGGATAATTCCAGGAGATGGTGGGTCGTCTTGAGTTCACCCATGCCGCTCCATTTCATGACGGCACCGCGGGTGTTGTATACCGCGTATATGCCGCCCGGATAGAAAACCGCCCCGACAATCCGTGTGAACATAGTCTTGTTGAGTTCCGACACGTCAAGCTTTTTGAAATCGCGGGCAATGTAGAAGCTGGGAGATTCCGGTACGGTATGGTGGATCCCGGTCTTCTGGAGTCTGGGAAGAATGTACGGCCGTATTTCAATCCCGGCCATCATACTGAGTGCCAGTGCTTCGCTGACCCGGTGGTTTCTCCAGATGTGGGTGGAGTCGCCCGAGAACCTGTGCTTCCTGAACGATTCCAGGTAATACCCGAGTGCGTCCGGGTGGATCTCGCTGAGTATGGGAAGCGCGCCCTTGTACAGCCGGATGGTGCGCGAGTCCCGTTTGCCGCTGACCGTCAGGAGCTTGGTGGTATAGACCGTTCCATCCCGGTCTGTACGAAAATCACGAACCTCCTCAAGTTGATGAATGAATTTTTTGAGATCGCGTCCATTGCCGAGAAGATGCAAGGATTTGGCAGGATATTCGCCGGCGACGGATAGCAGGAATAGAAGCCTGTGCACCCGACTGCCGGGACGAATGGCAATCATGAGCCCTCCCAACGCGCGAAGCAGTTTACGCCATATTGACTGCTCTCTTTGGCAGAATCCGCCCCTCCGCCATGACCGGAAAAGCACCGGTTTATCAGGGTTTTGGCCCTCAAAAAACAGGGGTGAAATCCGGGCGCCGGTTTTGCCCCGAAAACAACCCTGTTTTTTGGGCTATTATGGGTAGTTTTCAAGCAGTTCCACCCCCTCATCCGGAAAGGATTTTTTCGCGGCCAGCCAATCCGTAAACTCACTTTGATGTACGACATAGGCTTCCGTCCGGTCGCTGCTTCCAGCGGCACTGCAATAGTAATGGGCACATCGGAGTGCCGCGTCATCCTTCATCACGTAGAGCGCGATGATATCGGCAACCATGTTAAGCTCGATATTGTCATGGTCCCGGTACATGCGCTCCGTCCGCGTGCGGTCGTACACATGACGGAAGATCAAAACACAGTCAGGATAGCTGACCGGTTCCTTTCCATAAAAAAAACGGCGCATGGCCGGATAGAGAATGGAACGGATATAGTCCGGGGAGCCTTTGGACTTTTTGGGCAGGAGCGCCGGTATCGATACGCCGAACCAGCCCTGTTTCGTGAAACCAACTTTGACAGGGACAGTGTCCATCATAACCTGCTCAGATATGGTCGCCGCCTGCGGGTTGCCGGTATATGCCGGGAGTACCCGGGTGAGCAGAGTCAACTGCTCGGCCTCATGGGCAAGGGTGAACGCCAAAGTATAAGCGTCTTCTATCATCCCGGCCTCTGTTAACCGTTTAGTGTTCTCAAGCACAAGCTTTGTTCTTCCTAATCTCTGAGCCGCCTTATCAAGACCCCGTTCAAAGGTTGATTGCTTTGTTTCCATGTTCTTCTCCTCCTGTATAAAATGTGACTTCGGGTTCATCCTGCCCATTGTAATCCACTGTTGAAAACAGGCAGGGCGCTTTGGGAAGCCGCAATTCCCGGGCCATTGATATGTGGGGCAGTACAAAGATGTACTTGAGATCTTCCTGCGGCTGCAGCAAACGGGCAAGATGCTGTTCCCCTTCATAAAGGACCACGATTTCGTATCCGATATCTTCTTTCAAAAAGAATAACTGCGAAGGATAAACCGCCGGGTAATGCGCCATTGGTTCAACCCTGTCGATAAACTTCAGCAGGACCCAAACCGCCAGGATAATTCGCTGGTCGGGCTGGACCATGGAATCCATTCCGACATAATATCCGCCGGAGATGTCGGCAACACGCATCTGCTTTTTTAAGTTCTTTATTATTTTCTCGGCTGTCTGGGACCGTTTATCCCGCAGCAGCCGGATTACCTGCGTCTTCGTAAGCGCTCCATACTGGGAGAGCCATTTGATCACGTATTGCTCATCCTGTAGTAGCATATATAGGTTCACCTCCTGTATATAGAAATGCACACATGAGCAGGGATGGGTAAGAAAACCCGCCCATGTGTGCATGGGAAATAGTAAGGCATTGCCCTGATGGCCTGGTGCGGGGCAATGCTGTATATGGAAAATGCGCCGGATCGTTGAGCTTGGGGGAACTCAGAAAGCCGGACACATGAGATAGGCCGCCTCAAATGAGGCTTATGCTGTACGCATTTTAGGCAGAATACGCATTTTGAGCTGTATGCGTATTTTAAGTCCTATTATTCAATTGCTTTACGCCAGTTTTTCTCCCTGTTTTTCTCTAAGGAGGGCCGCCAGCTCAGCGCGGTCGGTGGTAATCATCTGCTGTTCTTTCCGGCTGGCCTTGACCATAACCGGCACCTTGTTGTTATTGCTGGAAATCAACGCCTCACCACGTTCAAACTGGGTGATGCTCCGTATTTCAGTACGGGTCAGCTTCAATGTCTCCTGTACATACTGGGCTTCATCCGGCTCCAGGTTCAGGATGATCTTATTTTTGGAGTTATTGATAATCGCCCGGCCAAACTTGCCGTCTTCAAGGCCGAAGAAATCGGAAAGGTCTTGAGTGGCGGCAATCGCACCGCCTCCAAATCCTCTTATGACCTTGAATACCTCTAAGCAAAATTCTGCCGCCTGCCGGTTTGAACTGGCACCAATCAGCTGCCAGATTTCATCAATAAAGATTGCCTTACGCTTAGTCCGGTCGGCCTTGATGTTGTCCCAGACAAAATCCAAGGCGATCATCATGCCCACCGGCAATAATTTGCCTTTGAGCTCGCTGATATCCAGCACCACGTACTTGTTACTGAGGTCGACGTTGGTCTGCCTGTTGAACGACTGGGCCGATCCGGTTACGAAGCGGCTGACAATCGCCGCGACACGAGCGGTCATGGGATTTTCGAGCAGGTGCTTATGCAGGTCTCCCAAGATGGGCATAGACTTCATCTTACTGTTTTCCGAATCCTCGTACAGCGTGTCGTTGTCGTGCGTGATCCCAAAATCCGCGTAGGTTTTGATAAGCGCCTCATCCAGCATCTGTTCCTCTTCATTGGTCATGTCAGGGATCAGTAAGCTGAAAAAAATCATCAGCTGCTGTATTTTCCGTGCCAGCATGGAATCGGAGTCATTGTAGTTAATCTCGTCGATCAGCTCCATCTCCGGTGTTTGCGTCTGACGGATTTCCATCACGTTGATACACTGCTGGGAGCCGGGGCTGATTTTGATAAACTCTCCACCGATGGCATTACAGGCCCTTTTGAACTCGTGGCCCTTGATCGGCGCCAGAATATAGCACTGGATGCCGCGCATCCTCATGCGCAGCGCCATCAGCTGCATGGTAAATGTCTTCCCGGCGCCCGATGTGCCCAGCAGGGTCACGTTTGCATTTTTATTGATACGCGTATTGAAAAGATCCACAATGCAAAGCGAGTTGTTGTGCCGGTTGACGCCCAATAGCACGCCGTTATCATCCGAAAGCTCGAAGCTGGTAAACATGTAGGTAGAGGCGGCGCCGCTGGTCAGTACATTGCGCCGGGTCTTACGTTCCAACTTCGGGTCAATGGAGAGGAAAGGCATGACCGACTTTAAGGCGGATTCCTGCTGGAAGTTGCAGTCGTGGGTATACATGTCCATGGATTTTAGCAGATCCACCATCTGCTGTTTGCGCCACATCAGTTCCTCATAGGTCCTGGCTGATATGGTAATAAACACCGACATGTAGAATAAATCCTCATTGTTATTGGAGATGCCGTGCTTGATGTAGTATCCGGATTGGATGCTGTTGGTCAGCTCCTCATAATCGGTGCTGGTGTCCTGAACGGAGCGCAGCTTGGTCCGGTTAAGACGGATACGCTGTGCCACCTTGTCAAGGGTCTTGCCGCGGATTTCCCGTTTGAGATGGACGTCGATGTCAACGCCTTCCCCGGCATTGATGAGCGCCGACATCCAGCCGCCCCGAACGGTGCTGGGAAAACCATCCTTCCGAATATATAAGAAGGAGTAGTAGGTACCGTCCATCACAATGTAGTTGTAATGGGTAAGGTCGATGCCGCGGGGCGTTATAAAGTGCGCCGTCCGGATTTTCGGGACCGGGTCCAGGCCAATGGTCTTTTTCTTTGCGGTCATGGAGTCGATCACCACACGGTCAAGCCGGGACTGGAATGGTTCGTCGGTACAGGATTTCCGGTTGAAAAACATATACAGGATTTCCGCCGTGAAGGTATCCTCATCCTTTGGCTGCACGATGGCATTCCCGCACTGCATGAAGTAAGTGCGTGCGTTCTGTACGGTCGTCTGGATCATGCCGTAAATCTCGTTATAGGTCGGGGTGCTGGCACGGCGTCCGGAAATCTGCTCGTACTCGAAAATCAAAAAGAAGCGCCTTGTGAGCGCTTCCCGGTTGCCGACATCCTTGATGAGGTTGATGTATTCCTTGCCAAGCTCCTTACATTGCGGGTTGGATTCCTCATCTAACTCCCTGCGGAGCATGGATATGTGCTTATCTGAGTCCGCCTTTCGGGTCACACTTTTAAACTGCAGCCGCATAGGCGATATTTTAAGCCAGCTCGCAAAGGATGTAATAATGTTGAACTGCTCCTCAGAGGAGCGGAGTAAAAAGTTGATGGGTTCAATCTCCAGGATTTTAATATACCTGTCGTCTGTGGTTTCGATGATACCGTTGCGTATCTCCCGGACAGGAATAAAATCCTGGGCAAAGTCAATTTTTTTCTTTTTTCCGGCTCTTCTTTTGCTTTTTTGCGCGTTTTTCCCGCGCGGAGCCTTTAAATTCTGCTGTGTCATAACGATATCCTATCCTCCTATAGTGAAGCTTCCTGCGGCGTACCCAGTGTCTTGTCATGTGCCCAAAATATTGGAGCAATGAATCGCCGGCAATGCCCATCAAGGCCACCACGCCAAGCGGCAGCAGTGTAACGGTCATAACGACCACCTTCATGGTGCCCGGTATAGGCAGCCACATGAGCTCCGGATATCCTACCAGCCCCACAAGCAAAACCGCCTCAACGGTGTTGCGGATCTCCAGCATGCCGCCGAACAGCTTGCCGGAGTCCGTGTAATTTGCGGGTATAGCATATAAATTGTTAAATTCTCTGTCATCCATCATGAATCACCTAAACCCTTCGAACTCTGAATACGACTCACAAGGTAAGCCTTGTAATCCTGCACACCATAAAAATCGTTTGCGTGAAACTCTCCTATACGCAGAAAGCCATTTTTTAAGTGGAAGTGCAAAGATTGCCGGTTTGTGTCCCGCACGTGAGCATAGAAATCCTTGTCAGGAAAAAGCTTATGCAATTCCTGATATATGGCCGTTCCAACTCCATGTCCATGGAAGCGTTTGTCAACAGCAATTTGGCGGATATATATGCCCTGTGGCATCATTTGCGGGTCAATATACCAATCTGTATGCAAAATTACCCGTTCCGGTAATTCCTGTAATATATTTGCATAGGCAATGACCCTGTTTTGATTCTCAATTACATAATAGCAGCCATCGCTATATAAAGGGGCTACCAGCAGCCCTCCGTTATCCCTGTGATTTTTGGTATGGATACCCTGGATAGCGGTAAGGTCTGCCTCTTCAAATATTCTAAACATATACTGTATCTTCTCCTTATATTGTTCAGCGTCCAAGACGATATATTGTCGCTGTTGTTTTATACCTGCCCATCCGAAGCGCCTGCTGATGGTCCGGCACATAGATATCGACCCGGGAGGTATCGTTTTCAATACCGCTGCCGCCCCGGTCCTCCACTGTGTACATGGTGCCGTTAATCATAATTTGCGTGCCAAACGGATAATGGCTTGACATGGCAACCATACCGACAGCGACCTGTTTTCCACTGGCTGTAGTCCCGGTTGCGCCGCTGCCGCAGCATTTTGTGCAGGCGCAGTAGTGGGTGACGTCCACCTGTATCGTATAAAGGGCTTCCCCATAACTGCCGCCGGAAACAGTGTTGCTCTCCAAGTCAATATTGTTGACACGGCGATAGTATTTGATATAGCCGGGTGAATTGACCACCACGCCGCTGCCGCTGGAGCAATGTACCCACAGGTCATTCCCGCTGCCGTCTTTTCCGACGTAAATCAGGACATGATTGATACCCGAACCGTAGGGTGAGTCCTTGAAGCCAAGATCCCCGGGTTTAAGGTCACGGTAGGAGATTTCGGCAGAGTTGCCCCATTGGCCCGTTGTGCCGGCGCCGATGGTTTCTCCCAGGGCTGTCTTATACACCCAGTCCGTGAAGCCGGAACAGTCAAGGCCATAAGGGCGGACCGTGCCGGAGCTGGACGAGCCTGCGGCTGACACCAGCTTGGGCGTATTCCATTCATCATTCCAACCGGCCGCGGACTTCCCGCCCCAAAAGTAAGGCACTTTGCCAACGAGTGAGAAGGCTGCCTGGATAAGCGCTTTCCTTGCACCGCTGCAGTTTAGGCTGTTAAGGATTCTAAGCAGCTCCTCGTCCGTGACTGACGGTATATTACCGCTGACAGTCGTGCCATAAAGTGTCCGCTTCAGTGCATTGGCCATGTTTTGAATCGCTTCTGCATAGGTGATGTTAAACTGGTTGTAAACTGCATTGGGATCTATATTAAAAGCTTTCAGAATGACCGATTGATCAAACGCACCAATTGTCGCCTCGATGTATTTAATCATCTCAGTATCTGGGGTCAACGTCTCAGTGCCGGAAGCCGTGTAATAAGTCTCTGTCCTGGATCCGGTAACGGCGCTTCCTGTGTATACCGGGACCTCCACGGAAACGCTTTGATATGCCGTGCGGGTTACCGGCACTGTTGTCGTGGCTTCTCCCGATGGGGTGTAGTAGGTATGTGTCCCTGTCGTATAGCGGTATTGTGGGACGCCGTTTATCGTGCCGGTCTGTGTTTTCCCGGTGATAACCGTTACCGACCCTGCGCTGTATGTCGTATAGGTCAAGGGGATGACCCGTTCCATTTCCTTTTCCACATAGGTGACAGGGAACATCTTGTCTGCCACGCTGTTCAGCTTGGCTTCCATATCCCTTTTCGTAGTGCCCCGCTGCTCCATGGAAGCAGAATACGCAGCCAGTATATAGCAGATATCGTAAGTGGCTGATGCGTACCCATGATTGATCAGAGCCTCCATGGACAGCTCATAGTCATAGCCGCCGTCTTCAATGGCTTTCTCCACTTTTGCGAGCGCCGCATCATAGCCGTTCGTAACACAGCCGGACACCATGCCTGATAATTCTTCCATGATTTCATAGATATCACCAGATGCATAATCAATGGAATCAGGGTCTGTGTGGAATATATTATTAAAAACGATGGAAGGCAAAGAGACAATTGCTGTGATAAAAAACACCAAGACCAGGCAAATGCACACCAGTATTTTAAACAGGGTATGACGCATTGCCCATGCTGCGGCAAGCACAGCCCCAACGGGACCTCCCGCAGCCGTGCCCGCGGCAACACTGGCTGCCGCCTGGCCGCCCTGTGCGGCAGCGGCGACCGATGCGCCTGCTGCAGTGCTTGTGGCTTCAGCCCCGGCGACAGCAGCTTTTTCCGCAGCAGCTTTGGATATCTGTTTGGCGGCTTCAGCGGTTTTGCGTGCCGCCTGGCCGATGTTGTCACCGCCATCGCCGATTTGTTGTTTATTGGGTTCGGCCACTATGTTCACCTCGATTCTAAGAAAAAACAAGAAGCGCATCCCGAAAGATGCGCTTCCTGCTGAAATTTGGGTTTATTTGCGTCTGGGCGGTTTTCTTTCGTTTGGATCCCTGCGTGAGGGGCTTTCATACCGTGAAAGCGAGGTTCTGTACCGGACAGATTCCACGTTGACAGATTTCACGCCGCCATTCTCGTAAACAGGCTTGCCGTTTTCGTAGACAGGCTGGCGTTCAACCGTAGGCGTGCCGGGTATGGCATACCACTGGCCTCCGCGCGAATCCTCGTATACCTGGTAATCGCCGCGCGGCGACTGGAATTGGTTCTTGTCATAAAAGGCTGTGCCTGAGCCATCCCCATGGCGCACCTCAATATACCCTTCATGCCCGCGGTCAGAATTGATCTGGCTGACTTGCGCCCCATAGCCAGGCATGAACTGCTGGAACTGAGCCTGGTTATAATCTGACGCAGCGTCGCCGGCTTCAAAGTGCGGAACATCCGCATTTGGATGCATCGCATACCATCCAACGCCATCGGCTGAGGAAATGTTGTCGTGGGGAGCGTCCGGCTCCTGGTAGAATGCGCTGTTGTACCACATGCTATTTCCGCCATCGCTGCTGGCTTCCATGACGCCTTCTCCAACTGTCCTGAGAGTGGTGCCTTCTGCCACATCTGGGAAAGCAGCCGCGACCTGCGCTGCCTCTGATATGTCGCCGGTAAAATTGGGTGTCTGGTAAAAGGCCCCCATGCCCTCGCCGCTTGCCATCTGATACCACTGGCTTCCATCGGACGCATTGACGACCGAATGCGGAGAGCCTGGCTTTTCGAACTGAGCCGCATTGAAAAGGTCTACAGAGGCTTCTTTTCCGTCTGCGCCCATCGCTGTAGTGCTGATATGGCCGCCGGCAATCTCAGTACCACTTAGTTTGCTGTTTGCCAACTGAGGCATATAGTTGCCAAGGCTCCGGTCGGCGATGTCTCCGGCAATCTTGCCCGATGCGCCGGGGGCTCCATTTGCAACGGCAGCAATACCATCGCCGTTCAGGGTTCCGCCGCCACGGGCATACATGCCGCCAAAGGCCCGCCCTACAAGACCGATGCCGCCGCCAGCCCCCATACGGGAACCGCCTTCAACAACCGCGTCATGTACAAAGCTGCCGGGCTTGAATTTGGACGCAAACCCTGCCGCAAACCCTCCGGTCGTACCTGCGCCACCTGCAGCCGCTGCGCCTCCGCGGAACACACTGCCGGCGCTCCTGGCTCCGCCGCCTCCGAACCCACCCAGTACGCGGGCCGCCATGAGCACTTCCATACCCATGCTGCTGCCCGTCTGCGCCACGGAAAGGCCCATGGACGCCAGGTAAGAATCGAATTTCTGCGCCGTTTTAAGGAACGCGAGCGCGCAGAACACCCAAAGGAATATGTTGCCGCTGCCGGTGGTCAGTGCGCCTCCGCTGGCCGCAAATTGTCCCACGGAGCTGTTAAATGCCCGTAAGAACCAGACGTTCAACACCAGCAGCAATAACTGGGAGCCGACCATGCGGCACCAGGACTTGAATACCTGGTTTGTCGTTTTGCTCCCGCCCATGGCAAAAGCCATGGGTGATGTGTAGCAGAGGACGCCGACGACGATATACCTCTCGACGACCTCAAGCAGCATTTTAAAATAGTTCCAGCCCAGACTGATCAATAGAATTAACTGTAAAATGAGGCCTACAACCGAAGCGACTGAAATCAAGGTCACAAGCCCGTTCGACAGCGACTGTTCTATGCCCGCGAAAGTAAAATCCCCTGGGTCCATGCTGGCGTCCATAAGGGCTGTATATGGAGCGCGGGCGATATCCAGCACTAATAAGAAAATGGGTTTTGCATACCCGATTAAGATCGCGAAGATGGAACTTCGCGCCATCAGGTGCCAGGGGTTCTCTGCTTCTGTGATCGGGCCGCCGAACACCCGGAATAGCTGCCACACAGTGATAATGAATATCAATGCCCAGGCAAAATACTGAAGGATCGAGAAAGCTTTCGAAACAAACGGGAAATATTCTTCCATTACGACCATGTCAGTACCAAGGGCATTTAAAAAGATGCCGGAAACGGCATCCATGAGCTCTGTGATGATGCTTGCTATCCAGTTGGCTATACCCTCAAAAATCCAGTCTAAAATAGCGAATCACCTCCTGAGATAGCTGATTTAACTGGCAATCGGTCTTTGGTTATCCGGTATAGTTTCCACCAGCAATCAGCGGCTGCAGATAGGCGACGGCAAAGCCAAGCGTGTTCAGTATGACCCAAGTCACGATGATGCGCTTGAGCCAGGATGTGGCTTCATCGACCGCACGCTGGTTGCGCGATATCATCCTGACGAGCAGTGCGACGGCTGCAGCGGTAACGGCGACAATGGTGCTGATACCAACGAGCTGGCCGTACACGTCTTTCATGATTTTGCTGAATCGGTCGAAGATGCTTTCGGCCATGACTGGCTGCAGCGTAAGGATGAGTACAGAACTCATCGCCACGAGGGACCAATACCCTTTGATGATGCGTTCCTTGATTAGGAATTTTCGTGTCATGCGTAGACCTCCTTATATAATTTTTAGGCAAAATAAAAAGCCGCCTCCTTAAACCAGCTTTCACAGCTGCGGAAACGGCTTTTTCGCCCACGCCCACTTTGGGACGATACAATCATAACACGTTTTCATTCGCATGTCATCGGCGAGATACTTGACAAGTTGTATGCCATTTTCTATGACATGTATCCGCTAACTAAAATATTTTTTGATCGCTTGTATGTAACAATCATATTAGGGTTAATTTGTGTTTTAAGTTATCATTGATTTTCATGCTAATTTGAGTTATAATATTAGCATGAAAATCAACGTAAAGGTAGGGATTGACTTATGTCCGAAAATCTTCAAAGCGTCTTGCAGGAAAACGGTGGGGTGATTACCACTGCCGGAGCAAACGCTGTGGGAATTTCAAACGAATGCCTGCGGCGGCTTGTCAGATCGGGGAAGCTGGAGCGCGTGGCTCACGGCGTGTATATCTCGCCAGATGATTTTACAGATAAAATGTATGTTGCACAATTGCGGCGGCCGAAGATGATATATTCCCATGAGACCGCCTTATTCCTGCATGGCTTGACGGATCGTGATCCTATCAGCTATACGGTTACCGTACCTTCAAGATATAATACAAAAGCAATTATCGAAGATGGAATGAATGTTTTCTCTATAAAACGTGAACTTCATGAACTCGGATCTGTTCAATTGGAAACAATCTTCGGGCACATGGTCACCGCCTACGGACTTGAACGGACAATCTGCGACTGCATTCGAAGCCGAAACAAGATGGATATTGCTATTGTAACCGATGCGGTAAAGCGGTATGTAAAACGAAATGATAAGAATTTGAATATCCTTATGGAAATGGCTGAGGTCTTCCGGGTCATGAAACCACTGAGAAGTTATATGGAGGTATTGCTGTGAAAACATCTACACAATTGAAAGCTCTGGTGCGCAATCTTTCCAAAGAGAAAAACGTGGAGGCAGAAATCATTCTGCGAAATTTCATGTTGGAGCGGCTTTTGGAACGCATCGCTGCTTCAAAATACAGGAATAATTTCATTCTGAAAGGCGGTATGCTTATTGCCGCAATGGTGGGCATTGATACCCGGACTACGATGGATCTGGACGCTACCATCAAAGCCCGGACGCTAGACAAATCAGAGGTTGCTGCAATTATAAGTGATATTCTAGGTGTTTCCGTCGACGACGGCGTTATACTCACATTTAAGAGTATTGAGGAAATTCACGAAGAAGCGGATTATCCTGGCTACCGGATTTCTATAGAGGCAGTCCTTGACAAAACGCGGCAAACCATTAAAGTAGATATTACGACAGGGGATTTTGTCACCCCAAGGGAAGTTGAATATAATTTTAAGCTGATGTTCGAAGACCGGACGATCAGTATAATGGCGTACAATTTGGAAACGGTGCTGGCTGAAAAATTTGAAACAGTCATCACGCGAGGCGTTACAAATACCCGCATGAGAGATTTCTATGACATCTATATCTTGACTGTTACCCAGTCGCTAGATGCCGACACTTTCCGCGCCGCACTGGAAAAAACAGTGGAAAAGCGCCATACTGTCGCGCAGATGGTCGATTCGGAGAGCGTTATCCGAACGATTGCTGTCAGTGGAATCATGATGGATCTTTGGAAACGGTATCAAAAGAAATACAGCTATGCTGCGGATGTTACATGGGAAATAGCGATGGATGCACTGAAAGGCTTGACCGACAGGGCAAAGTAAAATTGTCAGAAATGAAACAGCACTCATGTAACAGCACGGGAGGCCGAGGATAATCGGTGGTGCGGGCGGCGGGCTATGGGAATTTAGCAATGGAACTGTGTTCCGTCATAAGAAATCTATAAAGATGCGGAAAAAGCATTTTTGCTAGTTTTTCTTTACAGAGTTTGACGATTCGACACATATCGATTATAATAACATTATTAACAATATTGTCGTCAAAGTTATTTGAAAGAGGTGCCTAGATGGATGTGAATGATTTGTTGGTCCAAGCAATAAAGGAAGTTTCAAATCTAAACAATGGTGAAAAATTTCTGGTAAGAGACCTATTCAAGGGTTATGAGTGGAACCGTATACCGAAGAAAGATAGATTGCTTCTTGGGACATTGTTCCTCAATCATATTAACAAAGATAATAAAGAAATACAAGCAATTGAAAAAACATCGTCTGGCCAGCAGAAATATATAGTGAAAGCAATATGAATGCTTTTTATTTCAACAGTATGTATCATTTTTGAAAGGGGCGGTGACTGAATGAGAAAGGCATATGATACTGTTCTTCAATCTGAGGTGTCGGCAGTTTTAGCTGCCTCAAGCGGTGGTTTTGAACCGTATCGCTATGAGTGTGCCTGTTGTGGTGAAGAAGTTTATGTTGCAGCTGCATATAGCTCAAGTATAGTTCCGCATTTCAGACACCGTAGCGGTAACAATAACGTCGAGTGCGAAAATTATCTTGGTCAATATGGTACTATTAGTACAGACTCTCGCTCACGGAAAAGTAAGAGTGAAAGAGCTGAATTCTATTTCGACAAAACTACTAAGATGTTTAGTCTGGGGCTCCGTTTAAGCGATGATGAGATAAATGCCTACGAGCAACTAACAACTACTTTTGAACTGAGAGCGTCTGCCCAAGAAAAAGCTTTCTTTACCTTGCTGATTAACAACAGAAATTTTGTTCCGGATGCCCCGACGATGATTCCCATTGAGAAATTCTCTCATAGTTATTTCTTGTCTAATACCCTTAATGGGATAAACCGTAAGTATGAGGTTTTTAAGATAAATGGCAACAACAGACCGACATTTTTCAAGATACAGGGGAACGATAGTAATTACAAAGCTAAATTAGTGCGCGGAACAGTATTGTATACAAATGTGCCGTATTTTGTTGCTTTTCAAAATCATTATTCATTTCCACATGATACTAAATTGCCCGAAGAAATAAGGGTGGATGATGCCTTTCAATTTGAAACAATGGGCAGAAAGTTCTTGGGAAAAGTACTGGTAATCACGAACAAGACTACCCTTATAGATAAACTGATTTCCTCTTGGGATTATCAGTTGGAATCTTCTGAAACATTAACGCTTATGTGGCCACCCGCCGCTATGGCTGATGAAGTTTCAATAATTGACTCTGACTATGTATTTTTGTATTCAAGTTTCGAGCTGCAAGCATATGGCAACATCAATGTTCATTCAGAAGATATCAAACAGATCGCAGGTGGAGTTGTTTCAAAAGTATTAGTTAAGTCGAAAACAAACGTGTTCAGAAAAAATGCTGAAATAGTGATAGATAAGGGTAGCCAATATTTTTCGGCTTTTGATGAGATGCACTGCACTGAGAGCATAGCGAATACATTCACAATACCGGGTGATGATCTATATTTTTTATTCAACCGTTCGGGTGTTAAGACTTTAGTTACTGGTCAAACCGT
>Ga0153949_1000254_pt1 | contig 18306 bp, 18 predicted proteins | sample TSNJ033MetaG_FD_104705 | JGI IMG/M metagenome (GOLD analysis project Ga0153949, IMG submission 104705) | Attine ant fungus gardens microbial communities from New Jersey, USA - TSNJ033 MetaG | ecosystem: Host-associated > Fungi > Mycelium > Unclassified | place: USA: New Jersey, Wharton State... | reverse complement strand
TTGATGTGCATATTTTACCTTTCTTCGCGCGGGATGCTTCAACAGGTCCGTTTCTTCAATATACTTCAAGCGCTGTCAATCTGAAATCCAGTTGCTGGGCATTTTTTTCTCATAGCAAGAAACGCTTGGTCACTTGTTCAAAAGGATGTCAATTGGTTTACAGAGAATGGTCAAGGAAAGAAAATCTACCTTAGCCAGGTGAGAGTAATAATGGCACATCTAGACCAATAGAACTCAACCGAAGGTCTAAGAGCGGTTGGCCATCCAAGACTTATCCGGGAGTAGAACCAAATAGTGGCAGAGCTGTCGCTAATATCCAGAATGAACATGTAGGTGTTTTGAAGCCTTGTTGGGATCGGATATTAGACCACCACTAGGATTATTACAATCTGCTAGATGCACACTGTCAATATTTCAAGAAGGTTCCTGGAGGTGGAATCGGCTGGTTTGCGCATCTTTACTCTGATAGTCAGGAACCAGGCTACGGCATCTATGATACCAAAGGAAACTTGAAATTCCCGTTCAGCCCTCGTATCTTTTGTTAAATTGCTGAATTTGACTGCCAATTTTTCGCTTACCAGCTACGAAATCGAGCGCGTTATATCCCACATCTATTCGTATAGAGCCGTGAATAAGATTTCCAAGAAACAATAATGCACCCGGAAGAAAGAAGTGCCTCGTTCATCTACACAAGAGGGTACCGAAAACAACTCCGTCTGAAACTCCGATCATCTTTAAAATGATATCATAACTGATTGTACTTATCACGTTTCTCGATACTCATACTATGTCGACAAGAGCCTTGAATGCAATCCTCCCTCAAGTTGAAAAATCCCCTTATGAGGCTCATCAAAAGGCTCGGACTTTTGCTTCCCGATATGTGAAGTCGGGTCAACATGACATTGCAATCGATGTTCTTTTTCAAAGTGCTCGCGAACTCCTGAAAACAGGACAAGTTGGCAGTGGTGTTGATCTCGCAGGATTTTTATTGGAAGTATACGATAATAAAAAGGAAATTGTGACAGAAGAGAGCAGAGGTCTGCGTACTGTGTATAAATCTCTCCCTCGTTATTGAGCATGGAGCTGGGTTTAGGCAGACTAACACAATTACTTGCTCTTACTGGGTCCGATGGAACTTGGAGAAAAACATTAGCAGATAAGGCAATAGCGTGAGTGCCTATAGCTCCTGATTCCTCCCTTGGCTCATCAACATCGCAGGTGGTCGTCAAAGTTCGGTGCTTGCCCTTCTGGTGATCCCGACCTACAACGTTACATAGGCGAACTCTATTTCAAAGGTATGCCATACTTGTGTCAGTGGAGCAATCTACTTGAGCGAATTCTCTAGATGGAGATTTCATCACTGCGGAACCTCATTTGTTGGCTTCCGGTCAGAGAGACAGTGCACGTATACTCGCAGAGATGCTTTTACAATGGTCAGAGGGAGATAAATTAGGCCTGTTTGCGCTACGAGGAAGTCTTCCGTATGTCATCCTGATATATTGTTTCTTTATGCTCACTCGTGATCCAGTTATCTCTTGAATGGCAACATCCTTGCAGCGCGAACATTCATCAAACATTTCGTATCTGGACTACCCAAGGGTACTGTAGCTACCCCTGCCTTAATAATTCAGATTGGAGATGATGAAGTCACAATAACCACCGATCCTCTTATCAACTTCTCTCAGCTGGCTGTCCTTACGTGTCAACGAGCCAATGGCGATCAAAATAAGGTTGCTCGTGAGAGTTGGGTGCGACTTTGTGGTACATACTCAAGTCAAGGCGGTCCACTTGCTGCTGCGGAAGTCCGAAAAGTATGTACTCGTGGTATGAGTTTCAATGCAATCAGATGATTTCTATTCCCCAGGTTCTGAATGAGATTGCGACACTATACTTCGCAATACCTCCGCCTCGAACACAAGCAAACAATCCGTTTGGCGATATGCTGTCCACCCTCTTCGGGGGTGGAGCTTCAGGACAGTCAGCCCGACGCGTGCTTCAGCCTGCAGGTGTTATATCGACTTCAGGCCTCGATTGAAATTATTTTGCCAAATTTGAATACATGAAAAACAGCATTATTTCCAAGTTTTCAAATAACGCCCATCTGGGTGTATCTCAAGGGGTTGTGGTAGGGACTAGGCTTATGAGCATCTGTAGATTCATTGGTATCGACAATTAGTCTCGTCTTTTCGCCATATATTTTCTATAAGTCTCTGTCGTGTATCTAGAACTGGCAGAGTCTTCAACAACCAAGGATTTCTGCCTTGTCTTATTCAAGGATTCATCAGTTGTGGATCTGGACATTTTACACAGTAAGTCTCAGTGGTCAACAGTGTAGATTAACGACTGAGGTGCAATAGTAAGAGTGTCTGATATATAAGCTCAACAGTCGGCTGACTGTCGTGGTACCGTTGGAATGATGACATCAGAGTAGCTCTACCCCCACGACTACGAAGGTACAACCGCGACGGTCCTTGGAGAATGTTGTCTTGTAGATTTTATTATTGTTTGTTGCTTGACACATTACTCCACACTTATGGTTGAAAGGAAGATGGTCGGTGAAATTTGTGTATTGGTCATCTATTTGCCCCGCATTTGCATCGAGGTCAAACCTGCACTCAAATTTTGATCCCCTTACGCGGTGTATCTGATCTGAAGCTCTCCACGCAAGCACCTAGATATTGAGTGAGCATTCTAATCAGTTGTCCACACTGCATGGCTGGATGCCTCCTTTCTGACATAAATTATTAGTTGCTTGGTGGGTTTGCTGCGCTGGCGGTTTGATTGCAACAACGGGTTGAATGGCCTGGTACATTCTGCGGCACGCCCATATGAAGAGATCACGTCGGAGATGATCCACACTTTAAAGAACGGAGCTAACATGCAGAGCATGGCAGATACACCCCAGTGTCCCTTTGATGAATACATTTTACTTTCTGCTCAAGCGACATTTAGCCGTGGTCCAACCGCCTCTTCCATCAAAAGTCCAAGTTTTGTCTTTAAATGCCATTTTTATCGCTTGCGGTTGGATACAGGGCCCTATCTGACTCGTAATGCATTGTAATCACGATACGATGGACCTTTGTTCTATGTTTCACTAATGAACGATGCATCATTCGTGCTACGTTGCTGGCGCTAAAGGTCTTTTTTCCCTTGACGCATTAAACCAAGTGATGTCTATGACCCTGCTTAGCCTCCATAAATCATCCCTCACAATTACGTATCTACGAATTCTCTCCTCGTCTGAACGTCAAGAAACAGCTTATGCTCTACTGGGAATATTGCGGTTGTTTTTCGGACTCTCATATTTCCAATTTACGACAGCCTAGGTTCGACCTACCTCAAGGTCTGGTGTGGTGACACTGTCGTCGAATCACAAGGATAGATATTCCGTTCTTCAATCACGATTATTACTGTTATTTTTGCTTTGCCTTCTCTCTGTAAGCTCAAATCAAACAGTACTCTCAACCTATTTTTATCTATCTTGATAGTCGTTACAGTTGGTCGTATGCGGGGCCGGGATTTCTAGGTCACGCACAACTCTCCCGGAAGTTTATCGCTTGGCAGTCGCATAATTAGCATGGAATGAAGGATGGGGCACTTATTAAAGGGCAATGATCATCCAGAATGTTCAACTTGTCTCCACCAGATTTCAGGACAAGATGTTAGTAAGAGCATTTTTACCGCTTCTATCCTTCGTAATACCTGGTGAGTTCCGCATTCATATCAAGCTCTGTACTTTTGTTTATTTTTAAATAAAACAGTATTCTCGCAAGCCGGGGGTCAGTACATTGATCCCGATAATGGCATCCCATTCTGGGGTTATACGGAACCTGTTCATGGGATGACTTTTGGGTACATTTTCCCTCCTCTTGATTCCACCGGGAGTCTCGCAAATGAATTCATTGGTGAAATTGTGGCCCCTCTTGATGCAAAATGGGCTGGGGTATCTCCCGGTGGTCAAATGTTGCAGAATCTGCTACTTACAGTTTGGCCGAATGGCAATTCCATTGTCCGGTCAGCGCGTTATGCGACGTAAGTGATATCTTGACTCTAAATTGAGAGGATATGTAGGCTTACACAAAGACAGTGATTATGTACAGCCACTGTAAGAGTGGGCTTTTCTCTATTGAGTGATAATCTGATGTCCAACTGTGATGTCCAATTGTAGACTTATGTCAGGGCCTATTCTCACCGACCTTCCTTCAACCAAAGTCAATTCCACCCATTGGAAATGGGTCTATAGATGCGAGAACTGCATTAGTGAGCAGCCGATCTAATTTTTTATGCATCCCTTTTAACTGTTGCCGACACCTCAGCATGGTCCACCAGTACAGGGACTAATTCCATTCCCGTTAGTTCTTTCGGTGTTCCCGCTTGGGTCTTCTCTTCTGTTGGCGTGGACGATCCTACAGACCCTCAGAGCACTTTTCAAGAACACACGGACTGTTTGTAGCTCACCTGCCTATATAATCTTCTGTGGCCCTGATACCCTTCCAGTTGGTTTTTTTGGCCTTGACTACTCTCAGGCCCACGCATCTGCCACAGACTATAATCAATGGGCTGCGGGCGGTTCTGGAAGTGGAACTCCAACCATCTCCCCAACAATGACGACCGCCACAACCACTACGACCGCCACCCATACTGTCTCTGTAATTTACCCTTTTCGCTTGATAATTGACGCACAGCTGATGCAATGTTCACTAGGCGACACCATATGATTATATTGTTGTCGGTGCCGGTCCAGGGGGACTGGTAGCAGCCGATCGTCTCTCCGAAACTGGAAAGAAGGTACTTCTTCTTGAGCGCGGCGGCCCCAGCACAGCTGAAACAGGCGGTACTTATGGACCGACATGGGCGCAAGGATATAATGTAAGCTCAAGACAGATACATCGTGCCATTGACCTCACTAATCTTGTACTCTTGGTAGCTCACTAAATTCGACATTCCAGGATTATTCGGTGAGATTTCTGGGACAGTATGCAATTATCTGAAAATAATGCCACTTTGAGAATCGATGTTTACGGATTCAAATCCATTTTGGTGGTGCAAAGATGTCAATAGTTTCGCTGGTTGTCTGGTCGGTGGAGGTACAGCTGTCAATGGAGCGTGAGTCCTTGAGCACTCTGCAGATTTGGGCTCACTCACAGAAATGATTAGCCTTTACTGGTTGCCTGCTGCATCCGACTTTTCTTCTGACATCGGCTTCCCTGCATCATGGGCATATCATACACCCTACACCAATAAACTCAAAGCGCGGCTCCCCCCAACGGACCACCCTTCAACTGATGGGAAGCGTTACCTTGAACAAGTCTCTGATGTTGTCTCCCAGCTTCTGGAATCCCAGGGCTACTCACAAATTACTATCAATGATAACCCTGATTGGAAGGACCATGCTTATGGGTATAGCGCGTACGATGTGAGCCTCATGACGTCTTCACATGATAAATCATGCCATTGATAGTGTTTCGTGTAGTTCATGGATGGAAAACGTGCTGGACCTGTCGCAACTTACTTCAGAACTGCTAAGGCACGAGATAACTTTACATACAAGCAATATGTTTACGCTCTGAATGTTGTGCGAAATGGTGCCCAAATTACCGGCGTCAAGACCAATGATACCTCTCTCGGACCTGACGGCGTCATTCCACTTACTTCCAACGGTCGAGTCATCTTATCAGCAGGTTCATTTGGCACGCCCCGTATTCTCTTTCGTAGTGGGATTGGACCGAGCGACATGATCAGTATCGCCCAAAACAGTGCTGACGCAGGCCCAAACGTTCCACCGCAAGACCAGTGGATCGACCTGCCAGTTGGAATGAACGTGAGTATTTGTAAGTCCCTGTCTGCAACACATACCCATTGTCTATTCTAGACACAAGATAATCCTTCAATCAACGTAAAACCTTCTTAACTATATTCTCGTACAATATTCATTAAGACCTTTACAGCTCGTTTTCACCCATCCCTCTGTTGATGCTTATGATAATTGGGCAAAAGTCTGGGCAGATCCTCGACCTGCTGATGCAGCCCAGTACCTTCAAGATCAATCTGGAGTTTTTGCTCAAGCATCTCCTCGGTAAATTATTCTCTGTAGTTGTGTAAATACTTCTCTGATGGCAACATTCCATAGCATGAACTTTTGGCGCGCATATTCAGCACAAGACGGAAGAACACGTTGGGTGAGAACCTATGGAGATCCAAATGTCAAATACTTGTCTGATGCGTAATAGATGCAAGGAACTGCTCGCCCTGGTGCTGCGTCCGTGACAACAGATTACCCTTACAATGCAAGCCAGATTATGACGATCACTGTTTATTTGTGAGCTCAAATTATGGGTTTCAACATTCCCTGAACAAAAATTGCTTAGGTCTACCGGAGTCTCCTCTCGTGGCCGCATCGGCATTGACGCTGCGATGACGTCTCGTGCATTAGTGAATCCCTGGTTTACTGACCCTATCGACAAACAAATACTCATTCAGGGCATCAATGACTTGTTGTCCGCCATAAATCAAGGTGAGCCTTTTATCAGAAGGCAGTAGAGGTTTTCTGAATCATTGAAGTGCCCGGATTGACTCTGATTACTCCCGACAACACCACTACTATTACAGACTATGGTAAGTCAATGAGCGTAAGTGTCTCAGTCCGCACTAAATCAATCAACAGTAAACAACTATGATCCTGTACGTTCAATGATATTCTGTCAGTTCATCATGTCTATCTCATCTCATCTTATAGAGCTCTCTCAACTCCAACCATTGGATTGGGGCATGTTCAATTGGTAATTCATCCTCCAATGCAGTGGTTGATGAGAATGCCAAAGTTTTCAACACAAACAACCTCTTTATCATTGACGTGCGCTAATCTTATTACTCTTCCTGCGTTCTTACTTCCTTATTGTGTAGGCATCCATTGTAAGGTCTGAGTTTACCACACCTCGACGTATGATTTCATCGTTGTTCCTTAGGTTCCTGGTTTACCCATGGGTAATCCGCATGGCATGATCATGTCCATGGCTGAGCAGGCCGTTCAGAAGGTTCTTAACTTGACTGGTGGCCCTTAGTACTTGCATGTTACTCACACACTCTCTGAAATTTTTGGCATTAAATATTGCTCCTCTCACTTCTTTCATTTATGTGTCATTTTTTCGTATTCTGGCTCGAGCTCATCGCTTCACTCTCGCATTATCAACCACTTGACAAATGTCCATTAATATATAATCAACCGATTGAAACTGACCCCCCATACCTTTTCGAACAGTGATAGGTGTCACGCGCGAGGTCTGATAACCTGATCAATGTCCAACTCGGAACTGTAAGATTATTTCTGAGCCCCCTTCCATCCTCAATACCAACATTCTAATTGCCCTTCAATAAATTACTTATTGATCAACAATAAGTGTTGCAACTGTTGGGTGATCCTGTAACTCTGATCTATTGGAGCATAGCTAAGAGATTGAATGAAATGCATGTCTTCTGGCATTCAATGTTGGTGTAAAGGATTATGAAAAAGCTGACAGTGCATCTATCAGACAGGTGGACTCAAAAGTGAACAGTTCTTTTGGATTGCAAGATGTCATGTGGTGAGAGGTAGAAAACACAAAAGCTATTAGCCAAGTTAAAGACATGGAAATTTTTGGTCGACCTTTGTTACGGAGAAAATTGGAACCAAGACAATATCATCGCTACATCAAAATTTATACAAAGTATCAGGTACAACAGATCCAAAAATAGCGCATATAGTCCTAGCTGCCTGAGCCGGAGGCTGCGCAATAGATAATGGTGATCGTCTCTACAGTTATGTGGAGTGAAATCTCTAGTCCCGGATTTCATATAATGTTACAGGCAACCATGCCTACATGCCCTTGCTTCAGCTTCAGGCTCCTACAGCGCCAGTTAGCTTGGTAAAGAAAGAAATGCCTGAACTCACAGGTTCCCGAGCGGAAACATCTATTACGGATTCGCTATTTGGTACAGGTGACGCTGCTGAGAGGATGACGACTAAAGAAACATGATTAATGTTATTATCTCTCTGAGCCTAGTTGTAAACCGACTTGACTTACAGAAAGAGACAATGAAGGTTGAGATCAATGAGTAGCGCATTCTGATTTCAGGTGCAATGCTCAGAGAGTATGTGTAGAGCAAGGAGAAAGATTTTAAGACTGGGCCTGACTATTCTCTGCTCAGAGCCAAGCTGTTATATAGTGTCTAAGCCTTCCACTTCGATGAGTGTACCGGAATAGAAATGATTTTTCCTAATGGAGTAGGTAGTAAAGGCTGACCATATGTGGACGAGATTCCCTTTTCGAGAACAAATTCATTATCCCCATTAGGAACATATCTTGTGTTAACATTGTCTTCATGAAAGCCACGTTCACACAAACAGTCGATCAGACTTCGAATCGCTTCCTATAAGCATGAGGCATTGAAAGGTATCTCCAAAAAAGGGTTTTCTCTCTCAAGGATATGGCAGTACTCTATCAACAGTCAACAGCGCTCAACACGTAACCGAGTGGAAAGATAAAACGTGGTTGTCTGAGTTTTTCGTGAGCGATGGAGCCTTTCTACGTGTGTTATATAATAAGCATTCTTCCATAACAGATAGATAGGTTCATAGATCCCCGCCATTAGTATGTTGTCAGTCACTTTCGGTCGCTCGGATAAGCGATTCGTAGGTGACTGAGGCCATTGATACAAGGCTCTTCCATTATTCATACGACACTATGAGAGATGCATGGGCAACATTTTCATGCTGTCCTGATAATCTTGTCCTATTCAACCCAGGACAGAGGTCGTCACGATCATCATATTAATCAGAGCCTTGGCAACAAGAACTAGAGTAGAACGTGGAACGGCGCCCCGAAAGAGTCCTGGATGAACGACGACAAAAATGATCGGATGCGGTTGTTTTCTGAAGTACAGTTGTGGACGGAAAAGCAATCTTCCAGTGAACCAAGTTTTCATGATTGGATAAACTTGAGCACAAGGTCTTTGAACTCGCGAGGTTTTTCTGCATGGACTAGATTTCAGAACTGTGAGTGACACTGGATGTCGAATTGAAACAGCATGCGTACTCCAGTGGCCAGTATCAAGAGTTTCAACTCTAGAGTCGGGGAAGAAGTTCATGAATACTTTTTGATTATTATTGTTGATGTAACTGCCAAACAAAATGAAATCTCGTCCACAATGAGACTTGCATCGCTCACGTGCTCTTAAGACCTCGGAAAATAAGAGTTTTTCCATTCCATTGCGGCCGCTGATGGTCATGCGGATCATAGGGAAAAGAACCCAGATCAGGTATTGCTTGTTTGAGAATGCCGAGTGGGAGTGCAAAATAAGGTTTCTGTTGACTATGCTGGAGACTGGGAAAAACCAAGTTCGTCATGAGAAATTGACGGATGCTGAGGTCCTAGGACATAGCGGTAATGAATATCATATATAGTGGTGACTAGACACCTACGGGCTCGTATTTTTGCAGCAAACGGTCAATATCCGAACGAGTTTGTGCACTTCCTAGTGGTAAGTCATTGACCTCATTCATTGCATCGTTATATTTGACAAAGTCAGGTGAGAGCTGAGTGCGTGTAGGTGCAATATCAGACACGAGCAAATGTGATAAGAGGTCCCCTCGCCCCTTTGCAGCAAGTGACAGGGCGAGAGCCATGGCGACTTTGCCTCCCCTAGAGTGCTTTACTTAAGCTAAGACAATGGACCGTCCAAGGAAAAAACGAACATTGAATGGCCAAGAAGAGAAATATCAGTCAATTTGTGAAGTTCAATGTAATGTAGAACATCTTCTGCCATGGCATCGTATGTCATTGGGGCGGCATGTGGGGATGCTCCGTGGTTCCGCAGATCAAGGGTGTGAATTGAATGCTGTGGTAAGGAATGGCAAAAGGCCTTGTGAAAAGATGTCCAATTCCTTTTTGAGCCACTACAAGGAGATTTGTGTACTTGTCTGTTCAGGTAGACGTAGGATTGACGCACAAGAGGCCATGAAGGATAATGAGTGAAGGATTTGTGGATGCATCCCCTATGGGTTGATTATTCAAACTTGCAAGTTTGATATGATGATGTATGCAATATGTAGACGAGGATCTATGAAGACGTACAGAAGAAGTTGCCAATGTCTTATGTTGTTGCACCCGGCGCATAATGAAAAGAAGCTGAAGGGGTTGATCACGGGATCAACTGACTATTGCTGTCACTGGAGTGTAATTATCTCTTTCGCTAGTTGATCTGCCTACTCCTCTCTAGGAATGCCTGTATGGCTTCTGGCTTCGAGCTATTGCACCATGCCACGGTAGAATGAGTTTAGGGGTTGATGTTCCTTCATATTTAAGGTATTATATATCTGTTTTTCTATGTCACTGAGTAGTACCCTGCCACTCGTTACACCACAGTTAATGACCAATCTCGGTTCCATGCAATCGCATGTGTCGCAATCACGGACGCTTTGTGAATAGAACCGAAGATCGCCAAGTCACAACTTTTCAGTCACTTACTACTTTGCATGAGATCTAGAGAAATGGAACGTCAACTTTGTTGGGTTACCTGTTTTATATTGGGATGTCGTATGTCGTATCAAGAGTTCGACTACATGTATGTGAATGTATGTGAATCCTGCTCAAGCGGCTTCTTCAGTGATGTCCTGATCTGTAGCGAACACCCACACAGTTTCAGAAAATATGGACCTTGGCTGGATTGGATTTTTTAAGATCACATATTCTTCATGTCAGCAACGGCGCAAGCATAGGGTATTGTCTGGGTGATTTCAGTATGCATTATATGATAGGCTGACTAGGGCGTCCTACCTCAGATGTCGGAAGCGGCCAAAACTCACTGATAACTGATAAATCAGTTGCTTCCTTCGCCCTAATTGGCATTTAGAGAAGGGCTCCGATGTGGTCATATTACACACTGCGTTAGTAAGCCCTTCAAGACGTGTGAAGGAGTGATTTATTTGTCAGTGCTCACATGCGATACGGTCTCACTCTATTGTACGGAAGATGGATGCAGGGACCTTAGGGAGCTACCATGATAGTATGTCGGAAAGTGACACTTGTCGGCATTTTCCCTAACCCATTTTTTTCAGATAACCTTGCCTTTATTCTTGTCCTTTGTAAGTGAATTCATCAAAGCCGCGATAGAAGTCCTGTGACTCGCTTCCTCTTGAGTCTTGGGTCACGAATAGAAGGTCCGAAATAAATAGTGAGCCAGTCATCTGTTCCATATACCTAAGCAATCATGATGCTTTGTCTTGATAAGTTCGCAGTATAAGTCGAGGCACTCGTCCCTTTTTCCTCTCACTATGTCCTCTTCATCACCTCACCCGTCCGAGGCGTCTTTACCCACTTTCAACAAGCTTGGAGTTTCCTCTCTCCCAGATAACATTGATGCTCTCAGTATAGCAAGCGATTGGTTTGCTAAGTTTGCTAAAAAGATTGACTCTCGTGATATCGATGGCATCGCAAATTTGATGATCCAATCGTCCTTTGATTCGGCTCTCCCAGAGACTCATGATCAGCCCTCCGTTTACTGGCGTGATGTGCTCGCTCTCACATGGGATTTCAGGTCTTTCGAGGGTACCACTCGAATCCATAAATTCTTGTCTGACCTTCTTCCGACCACCAAGATCAGCAACTTAAGGTTGAAGACAACAAATGACGAAGAGGGACTGTCACCTTCCATTGTTCAGCCTTACCCTGACCTTGCATGGATAATGGGTTTTTTCACTTTCGAGACAGACGTGGGACTGGCGTCCGGGATTTTCAGGCTCGTTCCTATTCTCGACAAACAACAACACCTTCAGTGGAGGGCACATTCCGTCTTCACAAATTTGGAAGATTTGAAGGGTTTTCCTGAAAAGGTTGGTCATCTACGAAACCAGCAGTCAGATCATGGGAAATGGGAGCACCTTAGAGAGGAAGAGCGGAGATTTGAGAATTCTGACCCCACCGTTTTGATCGTAGGTGGCGGTCATAGCGGGTTGGAGGTCGCTGCTAGGTTGAAGCTATGTGATATATCTACTCTGGTTGTTGAAAGGAACGAGAGGGTCGGAGATAATTGGAGAAACCGTTATGATGCTTTGTGTCTCCATGACCCGGTCTGTGAGTATGAACACTGTTTTGACTACGACAATTAATAATTTGGTACTTCCAATAGGGTATGACCATATGCCTTATATCCCGTGAGCTATGTTTTCATCTCAACTTTTAGAAGCCTCATAACGAATTCTTGAGTTTCCCACCAAACTGGCCAACCTTCTCTCCCGCTAAAAAGGTAATTAACACACATTTGATCCAAAAAATCTGGTCCAACTTTCGTCTAGGTCGCTAATTGGCTCGAATTCTACGCGGAGGCGATGGAAGTCAATGTATGGACTTCTTCAAGCGTTGAACACATCGAAAGAGATAACTCGACTGGCTTATATAAAGTCTTGGTTCGACATAAGGGAGGACAACGTACATTCACAGTCAAACATGTTGTTTTGGCGACAGGTTTTGCCAGTGGAGGAGCAATACATGTGCCGACATACCCTGGAATGGTAGGCACTGGAGTTCATACTTGATCAAACTGATCAGACCAAAATTATTGTTTTAGGATAAATTCAAAGGCCAAGTTCTTCATTCCTCGCAACACAAATCAGCAACAGACCACCTCGGAAAGAAAGTGGTTCTCATCGGCTCGTGCACTTCCGGTACAACTTGGTTGCACTTCGCCACCTACGGTTCTGACAATTATCACTTAGCCCACGATCTCGGTGTGGATTACTATGATCATGGAGTCGGTAAATTGCCATCTCTTCCCAGCGCTTGCAACATCCTTTCAATCGGCTTCTAGACGTAACTATGTATCAACGTAGCTCCACGTGTGTGGTATCGGTACAGAAAGCACTCAGAAATGCATTCAAAGGAAAGAAGTAATTTGGACTGGATTCATAAAAGAAATCCTCATGCTGTTATTAGGCTTATTTGAAGAAACAGGGCCACCAATCACCGTGGCCGACAGGATCTCTGCTTCTACCTCCGGCCTTCTGAACATCGGAATGTGGTATCGTGCCACATGCCTTTTTCAAGAGGTAGACAAGTATGAACACCTTCATCACACCTTGTAAATCCCGAATTAACCCCCATACAGAGAAACTTTAGATGGGCTCCGTCGGGTTGGCTTCAGACTGAACCGAGGACCCAAGGATGCCGGTATTTATCTCGGTGCGTATACAGAAGGCGGAGGATACTACCTAGGTAAAGCTACAAGTCAATGATTCTTCTTCACTACTCAATTATAGCAGACGTCGGAGGCAGCCAATACGTAATTGACGGCAAAATCAAGTTGAAAAGTGACGCAGCCCTGGAAGGTTTCACTGAGACGGGTCTGAAATTTGCTGATGGAAGTGAACTTCCAGCCGATGTTGTCGTATTTTGTACAGGGTAATTACTCAGTCCACGTATTGTGATTCATTCGTTTGATGATGCCTCCTCAGCCTTGGGAAGGCCCGTGATGTCGTTCAGGGTCTTGTAGATCCCGAGACCTTTAAAGGGGTTGGTGAAATATGGGGTCTCGATAGCGAGGGAGAGTTCAATGGTGTATGGGGAGACATTGGAGTCCCCAATTTGTGGTTCATGATGGGTAAGCCTCGACTTCATTGAAGACGTTTCAGAACAATGTCAGCTGACCATCTACCAGGTAGCTTCGCCCTGAGTCGCTTTTATTCAAAGCGAATCTCGCTCCGTAAGTCTTGCCCTTACATATCAGCTGACGTGCGCTCATCTACTGGGCAGAAGTTAAAGCTATTGAAGAAGGAATCTTTGGCCCGCGATATCAGATGAGGTTGTAGTAAATGGCCAGCAGACAATATAAAATCGACTGGAGCTGCAATTTGATCTAAATTGAATGGGATAGGATTTCCTCGGGTAATATGCTCCTGACATTACTGATCTCATTTCTGTGCCTTGGCCCACCAGAGGTAGGTAGGGTATACCCTCAGGGTACCAACAAGAGTGGGGTAAAGGTAACTAAAGTCTACTTTTACCTCATCCTTACCTTTGAGTCAAGGGTAGAGTGTACTCTTGAGAATATGCTCTCAACCTTAGGATGAAATGGAAATGAATGTGCTTTACTCTCATCAGGATAAGATATAGATGTCTGAGACATTTATTTCCTAATGATACAAGGTAGTCTAAAGTGTTCACAGGTGACTATTTCATGATCATTTAGTGGTTGGGTTTTGAGAGTCTTGTCTGTTGCTACACTGACTCATATGTTGGTACAGCGGCGGAACTACACTCAGAATCAACAACGGCTTGGCCGGAAATTTGACCCATATCTAGACAAACCGGTTTTTCTAATATCGTGACAGTCTTGAGTGGATTGAATACATATTTTAACAGGCTATTTGCATCGTTATTAAGTTTCCTAACTTATTTATCAAAGAAGGAAGGTTGAGAGATGTATAAAGAGGGAAACAAGACAAAAAGTTCCTAATGAATCAAATGTGTGCAGACAGGGAACAATGACAAAGAAAATCAAACATAAAAAGAAACTATTAGATATAGTTACAACATAAATACATTCACATTCTTGAGAACATTACACAGATTTGTTTTTGCCTTTGTGCCTAGTATCGGGCAATGCTCTGCTAAAGTAAATGCCAACAAAGAGAATAGAATATATGACTACATATACTAAGTATCCACCGAGAACCTGCGATCTGATGGAAAATGAAAACAAGGAGGAAGCAAATGTTGGAGCAAATGTGCGCATCGCGCAACCCGCCATCTGCAAAAAACCATTGATGGAGCCCATCAACTTTTTTGGAGCTGTCTCTGCAACAACAACTTGGAGGGAGGCTGCAGATTACGTAGTGAGTAGAGACATGCGCACAAGAAGATGATAGTACGAACTATAGCTCATGTATGAAAAAAACTGGAAAAATAGCTGAATTAGAATTACGGTCCAAGCTCCAAATCCAACACTTCCATTTCCACGCGCAAGGCAAGCCGAAAGAGGGAATGTTAGAAGAGACAAAAGGTAACAGATGTATCCGAATTTGTAGACCGAGGCCCCACCATAGCTCCTAATAAGTCTGCCGACTACGTTTATCTGGAAGAATGCATTACAGAAACCCCATATACTCATGATTAAGCCGATATGATATGGACTAAGGCCTAGCCCACCGGTCTCGATAGAAGTAGAGTAAAACAGCGGTGTAAGGTCATAGTAACACCGTTCTGTAAAGGCAAAGCAGATAAAATTGGCGATTATAAGTTTCATATTTTTAGATTTGAGAACGGAACGCAGGGTGACGTCTTTATAATCATTGGGATCTGTAAAATTCTGGCATGAATCCACGGAGACCTCGGAAAATGTGGGTGAAGCAGAGTGGGCTGGGATGGTCGTTCCATAGTTTGGTTCACTGTTATGGTCGAGGAGAGTATCCGACGAACCAGCTTCAAATCCTCGCCCTCGTTCATTGTCTTCTATAGTTTCAGAGCCTCGACGTAGAGACGGATTTGTCTGATCAGATGTGAAGGCCAATGATTTGAAATCTCAGAGCTCAGATAGTACTCAACACTCACCTCTTTCAAGCCTAAAAATCCTATGATACATGTAGAGAATGAAATGATTGCTGCAGTCAGACATGGTAAGAGATACGGATGCTCCCTGAAGCGAGCAATTTTTCCGAAAAATTCCGGCCACCTCGTGGCTGGCTTGCTAAGGACGCCACCGATTAATGGGCTTCAAGGTAAGTCAATACTAACATGGGGAAAGCTTCAAACAATTACTCGTACCCTATCGTCACGCCAGAACTCCACATAAGCGGCATCAGGGAGAGAGCGTCACCCATGTTGGTCGAGTCGCTTAACTGAAGGCTAGTGTCACAATCCGCTCAAATAGATAGACTGGATGCTATTGACCTCAACGATGATGGTTTTCGAAACACCTGATAAAATACTTCAATACTCCTTTGAAGCCTAACGGAACTCAAAGAACTCGCCGATGCTGCCGTTGAAGATGCCTTGAATGCATCGCGACAATATCATTGACCAAAAGGATGTAGAATATCCGAATTTCAATATTGCGGAGCCCAAACCCAAAGGTCCAAGCAGTAGGATAGGCTTTCTCCCAAAACGATCAGATAACCATCCCCACTGGAAGACCGTAGCAGCTTCTGTGAGAAAGAAGATCGATTCCTAGCGTGCACATTTCATGGTGGAGATGGAATGATTCAATTAGTATGGCCAAAGTTCACAAGACTCACGATGACACCAGCGTAATACCCTGTTTTCCTATCATCTCCCTGGGTGATTCCGGTATCTCGAACAAATTGATTCAGGAAGGGGTAGATGACAGTAGCAGTGGTGGGTTCTGAAAACTGTATGAGAAGAACAAAAAAAAGTTGAAGTCTGGGCAATGGTGTTTGCCGTTGATTCCTAATGACCTCCCCGGACTCTTCTTGTGTAGCGACAGGGAATGATTTCACCGGTTCCTGAGTCTCTATTTCTTGATCCACTGAGTGGGCGTCTGGTCGAATCGTATTGGCCATGTTGATCACAAAAATTGAGGCGGTGACACCAAGCGAGAACCTGGGAGATTTAGGAACTATTGGTGTCATAAGGACGAGCTTTATGGGAATAAACAACCGAACCTTCCTTCACAGGGGCCGGAGAAATGGAACTCAACCAAGCTCCGGGTCGATTTTGGTGGTTCCCGGGGCTGAACAACCAGATGGACACCTAGGATGGTTTATAAGAGGTGAATCTTCTTCCATTAACAGCCATGGGTATACATCGTCTGACCCGGCCCTAGAGGCACCGTTCGTGATTGCTGTCAAGCAAGATTAACGGAAAGTCAATTTTCGAGTGACCTATACACAAAGATTCTCTTCCCAAAATATTCCGCATACAGCGGTAATGAGTCTAATTCAGAACACCTAGATGATGGCTTTTGCAGTCAAACATGCTTTAAAGACGACTAACCTGACATATCGATTAGAAGCATTCTTGATGACTCACCAATTTATGTCATGGATGATATGAAGTGTTTGCTGATCTGTGTGCTGAGGCAATATCACTGTTACTTTCTCATCCTGCGCATAACAAGAGTGCGGTATTTATTGGGAACAGTCAATTTCATTTCGTATCCGACTTTGGAGCACTGCAACTGCAGAAACTATCAATCTCCAATTTTTGGTACAACAGGGGTGTGTATGTTGCCTAGATGACGCGGACATCAAAGCTCTTGTGATGTCGAGACTTTGAGGAGTCAGGTTGTTGGACATGGAAGACTGACATAGAACAAATACGATTCAATGCGCACAAGTTAAACCAGTGTTAGCGTAACAGTTGAGACTGAGTCTCCTGAATGTAATCACGAGATATGTCTGAGGATGAGGTACTGTTATCCGTAAAGCATTAGATGGACATATCGACCACGTAGCCTGATACTGACGTTAAAATTACGGGCGCCAACAACCAAACACGAATGGGAAACTGACTACTCAAGTTGCGAAAGGCCTGTACTATGAAGTCAAAACCTCCGCACTTAGCTTCACTGATTGATGGTTCTTTCCCGGATTCTCGAAGACCGGATTTGCTATAAATCTGCCATAAGCAGTTTCTATGCGGCCAGATATCCTTCAGATCCGGCTTCGAGAAAGCTCGAGTTCCGATTATCATCTGCCGGTGAGGTGAGGCCAGATAACGACCACGTGGCACTTTGTATGCTCTTCACGTGATTTTCAATCATATCCTGGTCAATCTCTCAACTACGAATCATTCATATTTCATGCCAAGTAGGGTACTAGAGCGGAAGGGATTGAAGACATTACAAACTGAATGTATCTTATTGTATGGAAGTAGATGAAGCAGCGTATGTGGTTCCTTGCTCGACACGTATTGATTCTTCCCTGTATGACCTTTAGCTTCAAATTCTCAGCTCACCAAGGACAATCATTCACCTCAAGATTAATTTTATGAGTTGAACCCATAAAGCACGGATTTTTTTGTTTGCAAAGTTCTCGCACCTTATCACTTCTGTCTCACAAGTTTGAACGATTTCGGCAAGCAACTATGTTCAATATATTTCTCTTTGCTTTGAGATGTATGCTCTCAAGTCATAGGCTCCTTCAACATAACTGAGTAGCCTTCTACTGTGGTCGCTCCCAGTCGTCAGCCGTTTAATCTCCCAGATCTGAAGATCCTGCGAATATCAGTGGGGGCTGCAGAGTGGCTTTTTGCCATTGGAATAGATACAATTATTCTATGAAAATTTGTGAGCGCAAGCATCCAAACAAACCTGAACTAT
>Ga0153949_1000253_pt1 | contig 18319 bp, 14 predicted proteins | sample TSNJ033MetaG_FD_104705 | JGI IMG/M metagenome (GOLD analysis project Ga0153949, IMG submission 104705) | Attine ant fungus gardens microbial communities from New Jersey, USA - TSNJ033 MetaG | ecosystem: Host-associated > Fungi > Mycelium > Unclassified | place: USA: New Jersey, Wharton State... | reverse complement strand
TTTGTCAGTCATAGCCATTATTATATAGATATCAGCATAACTACTGTTGGATATAAAAATTTTTGAGCCATTAAGAAGCCAGTGATCTCCTTTGTCCTCGGCGGTAGTTTTCTGGCTGGCGGCATCGGTGCCTGCGGAAGGCTCGGTTAACCCAAAGGCGCCTAGCTTTTCCCCGGAGGCAAGCGGTACGAGATACTTCTTTTTCTGCTCTTCCGTGCCGTATTCTGAGATTGGCCAGCTGCACAGCGAGCTATGTGCCGACACCATTATTGAGGTAGAGGCGCAGTGCTTGGCCAATTCCTCGCAAACGCCAATGTATGAGACATATGAAAGGCCGCTGCCGCCGTACTCTTCGGATATTGGCACACCCATCATACCCATATCGGCCAGCTTATGCCACGTCTCCTCAGGGAAACGCTCATTTTCGTCAATCTCGGCAGCTATAGGCGCAACCTCATTCAGACAAAAATCATGAAGCATGGTAATAATTTCTTGTTCTTCGGCATTAAATTTAAAATTCATTTCTTATTTCTCCTTTATAACAATTTTCTTGCGAGTTATTTCGTTTTATTTCCTTGCCTAAAGTCCCATCATTGCAAGCATGATAAATAAAGCCACTGCGATAATAGGTATGATAATTTGTGTAACCATAATATCAAAATAAGCTTCTTTATGAGTCATTTTACAAATCCCTAATAACGTAATTTGCGCGCCCTGGTGAGGAAGAGTATCCAAGGTGCCGGCGGCAATTGCCGCAATTCTGTGTATGTACTCAGGATTAACCCCAAGCGCAAGGTAAACTTTTGTTAAGGCGTTAAACGCAACACCCATACCTCCAGAAGCAGAACCGCATGCTCCGGCACAAACCGCAACGGTAATAGCAACAAAAATTAATGGGCTCATTGACATGTTTTTTAAATTGTCAACAAGAATCGTAAATGCTTCCGTATTTTGAACTAAACCGCCAAAACCGACAACAATCGCCGTATTTAAAATAGAAACACCTGAGTCGGCAGCGCCTTTGTTAAATATATCAATCCAGGCTTGCAAGCTTTTTTGACGTTTAAAAAATAATACTACAGACAAAATAATGCCCCATAATACAGCAAGCTCTACCGAATTGAATATATTGAACAAAACAATGATTAAAAGAAGAGGAAGGAATGATACCAGGGGACTTGGCAAATCTTTTGAGTCAGCCTCTGATAATTCTCCGGAGGATAATTGATATGTAAGAGTAGAATCGGCAAAAACGATCCCCTTATTGGTGAACTTTCTCGCGCGATATTCAAGCCACACGAAAATAAGGATAAACTGTACAACCATTACAATGAAAGAAGGGACGAACGCCGCTGTGGAAGGGGTACCAAGATTTCTCATCGCTATGGCGTTTTGGATAGAAGGAGAACCCGGACCGTTCATAGACCAGGTCCAGCAACCAGCTGAAATTGCGGCAGGAATTAGGCGCCTGGTTAAATTTGACTGTTTGAACATCTGCAAGGCAATGGGATAAACAACAAAAAACACTACGAAGCCGCTAATGCCGCCAAATGTTAAAACACCTGTAATTACCATTACAATAGGAGCTACATATTTACCATGGACAACTCCTCCAAGAAATCTCGCGATTGACTCCGCAGCCCCGGTAAACTGGTAGACAGCGCCAAACAACGCGCCAACAAAAAATATCAAAAAGTAGTTTGATACATATTTGGCGGCTGCAGGCATGAAAAAATCCATCAAGCTTTGCAATATCGGCATTTTAAAACAAAGGATAACAAACAAGGATACAACTGGGGCAAGTATTAAGGCGTTTATTCGCCTAAAAGCCAGAACAGCAAATAGTATAATTGCAATAAGCAGTACTAAAACACTCATGTATCAGGCACCTCCAAGATGTTTTTTTGAATGATCTAATCCCATCAACTGATCGGTAAAAATACGGGCATCCATCACTTTTAAATTTTCAGAAATTTTCGGGGCAAAACCCATTAAATCAATGATTTGTGTCTGCATGTCAATTCCAGGCGCTATTTCGGTTAAATATACCCCATCTTTTTTAAGCTCAAATACCGCGCGCTCAGTGATATACATAACCGGCTGGCCTGTTTTGTTAGCATAGTTGCCGCTGAACGTTATCTGCTCTACCATATCGATAAACTTGGCAGATTTACCTTCCTGCACTATTTTAAGCTCTCCGCCGCCAACGTCAATCTTCAAACCGTCAGCGGTAAATGTACCGCAGAAGAATACTCTTTTGGCGTTTTGAGTAATATTGATGAAACCTCCGCAGCCGGCGACCCTTGGTCCAAACTTGCTGACATTGATATTTCCGGCTTTGTCCGCTTGGGCAAGGCCTAAAAACGCTAAATCAATACCGCCGCCGTCATAGAAGTCAAATTGATAGGGCTGATCTAAAATAGCTTCCGGATTAACCGAAACACCAAACCTGGTTCCGCCTTGAGGTATGCCGCCGACTGGTCCCGCCTCTACCGTAAGCGTCATCCAGTCGCCAATTCCTTCTTCATTGGCTACCATTGATATATACTCCGGAATACCAATGCCCAAATTTGCGACTATATTAGGCTTAAGCTCCATAGCAGCCCTGCGGGCGATTACTTTCTTCGCGCTTAAGCTTGGATATTCAATGCCGCTTAGTGGAACACAATACTTACCGCTTATAGAACCGTCATCCTCAAAGCCGATGCTTTGAGCCTTATCCTCCTCAGCTTCTGCTATAACAACAGCATCAACATAAATGCCGGGAATTTTAACAAGCTTAGGGTCAAGGCTCCCGGAGGCCACCACCTTTTTAACCTGTACAAAAACCTTGCCGCCGCTGTTTTTTGTAGCCTGCGCGATGGATGTAGCCTCAAGGGATACTCCTTCATCTTCTAATGTAATATTCCCTTTTTCATCTGCGTAAGTACCTCGTATAAACGCTATGTCAATAGGGAACGACTTATAAAGCAATCTTTCCTCTCCAAGGACTTCGACAACCTCCAAGATATCTTCCGTCGTTTTGGAATTAAGTCTTCCCCCTTCAACTCTCGGGTCGATAAATGTATTTAACCCAACGTGGGTAAGCGTTCCCATGCGGCCGCCGGCTATATCGCGCACAAGCTGCGAAAGAGTGCCTTGAGGCAAGTTATACGCCTCAATTTTATTTTCCATAGCCAGTTGCCCAAGCTTTGGAGACATGTTCCAATGACCGCCAATAGCTCTTTTTATAAGTCCTTCATGAGCATAATGTTCAGACGCCGCACCTGCCTTGTTGCCCTGCCCCGCCACATAAAACAGCGTAAGATTTTTTGGCGAGCCTGTTTCCAAAAACCTTGCTTCTAAAGCTTTACTTAAAGCTTCCGGTAAATTATTCCCAACGAAACCCGAAGGAATAACAGTCATACCATCCTTAACATAATAAACTGCTTCCTCAGCGCTGATAACCGATACTTTGCCCATATATTAAAACCTCCTTCGAAATTAGAAAAGCTCTCACATTTCAATTTGGATTTAAAGTAGTTAGGAAGTAAAATTGGCTTTGCGTTTTTCAAGGAAAGCAGTCATGCCTTCTTTCTTGTCTTCGGTAGCAAATGAAAGGCCGAACAAATCCGCCTCGAATTTAAGGCCGCTGGATAGGTCGGTATCCATTCCGGTGTTAATGGATGATTTGGCCAAAGCAATCGCATATGTGCCTTTGCTCATGATTTTGGCAGCCATTGCCTTGCAGACATCTAATAGTTCAGCTTGAGGAACAACTTTATTAACTAAGCCAATACGGTATGCTTCATTAGCGTCAACTTGGTCACAGGTAAAAATCAATTCTTTTGCCCTTCCCTTGCCAACCAAGCGGGGAAGCCTCTGAGTTCCTCCAAAACCGGGAAGTGTTCCCAATCCGACCTCAGGCTGCCCAAATTTCGCGTTATCAGAGCACACACGAATATCGCATGCCATACAAATTTCACAACCTCCGCCTAAAGCATATCCATTAACAGCCGCAATGGTTACCTTAGGCATGTTTTCCAGCATAGAAAAGGTTTCATAGGCGAGAAGCGCCATAGACCTGCCTTCCTCAGCCGTTCCGTTAACCATCTCGGAAATATCTGCGCCGGCAACAAAGGCTTTCGCGCCTGAGCCGGTCAAAATAAGGACTTTAATGTCTTTTCTGCATGATATTTCTGCAAGGACTTGCTTTAGCTCCAGCAATGTTTCGGTATTCAAAGCATTTAAAGACTTAGGGCGATTAATTGTAAGGACTGCCACATTATTTTCAACTTCCATCAATAAATTGTTCATACAAATGCCTTCCTTTCCGTATACAACAAAACCCATAACACCTAATTTAACAACAATTAACACTTAGTGCACATACAAATAATTCTTTTTGCATTTAAAACTCTTCATTTGTTACTATAAGCAACTAATTGTTGCGGTCACGTTCTATTACACCGATAGCAATTATGCTTGAAAGTAATTGCACACAAGCTTCTGAACGGAAAGCTATTAAGTTGCTAGTTTAAAACCATACTTAAGCCTCCTTTCACATTAACTTTGCTCGTTGATTTCGAGTCGAAAGCTAAACTGTTTGTAAGGCGAATTGTTTGCATGCAGAATTATTTTAAACCTTTATTTATTTTTTGTCAATGTATTCTAATGGTCTGGAGGAAAAAATTAAGTGAAGTGAAAAATGCACACAATAATTAAACGTACGCTCGCTTTGCAAAGCCAAATAACCAAAACAAAGCAATAGGCGAACCGGGTCATTCCGATTCGCCTATTGCTTTGTTCTAAGTATTCGTCGCGCTAGCCTCCGGCTTTCATACCGATTCAGCTTAACTTTTTTTGTGTTTTCTCATAATAACTGTCTGTAGCGATTTAAGAAGCACATCTTTTTCATGCTCAGAAAATGGTTCCAGAATAACCTCGTTCATTTCCTCAATAATTCTCTCCACCGGCTTCTCAATCTCTTTTGCTTTTTGTGTTGCGGATACAAGTATTACCCGACGATTTTCGGGATCAACGTTGCGGTCAATCAACCCGTTCTTCTGCATTCGTTCCAGAATGCTGGAGATAGAAGAGGCCTCTAGGTAAAGAATTTCGCCAATCTGTTTTGGCGACAGACACTCATGGTTCCACAGACAATTAAGTACGCCATACTGTGCAGGTGTAATGCCGTAATCTGCAAGAGGCTCGCTTAAATACTGAAAAACCGCATTCTGAGAAGCGCTCAGCAAAAAGTTGATACAACTGTTCAATTCCAATTAAATATCCCTCATTTCTATAGAAAAAGTATAACATATACATCATGCTATATATACAATCACATTATTCGCATAAAAAAATATGTTGTTATTATAATATGCGTAAGCAGAAATAAATGCAAGAAGGATTTTTAATGGACTATCTGTATCAAATTAACTATAACTATATGTTTCTATCTTTTATACACCTCATACGCCCTTCTTAACTCCACCGCTTTTTCCTCAGGGCAATTTGGATTACACCAAGCGCCCGCACCTGTTTCCGACGAGGCAAAAAACTGCTGTGTACTCGCCGACCTCATTGGCGGGAAAAACTCCACATGAAAATGATAAAAATCATTACTCTTACCGTCTGTGGGAGAGCTGTGCATACACATCATATAGGGAAACGGTATGCCAAAAAGAGCGTCATACATGCCTGCGCAATCCCGGATAGTTTCGCCCAGGCTGTTAAGCTCTATCCCCGTCATGGCAGCCGGATCCGGCAGATGACGTTTAGACGTAACATGAACGCCGTAAGTTAAAGGAGAAAAGAATGGAACATAAGTTATAAAATGCTCGTTTTCAAAGATTATTCTTCTGCCGTCGCGTTTTTCTTCCTCCAAGAGGTCACAAAATATGCAGCGGCCTTTGTCATTATAATATTCTTTTGCTCCCTCCAGCTCTTCCTTTATTTTTTTTGGTATAAAGCTGTAGCCATACGCCTGTCCATGAGGATGAGGCATCGTGACGCCCACCACCTCGCCTTTGTTTTCAAAAATAAATATATATTTTATTTCCTTATCCGCCGCCATGTCCTCATAACAATCCCGCCACATTTGGGCCAGCTTATGCACATGCTCGTTGGACAGCTCTTTCAAAGTAACAGTATGCTGGTCGGAATACAAAAGCACCTCACATCGGCCATATGCCGGTTTCACTCTAAACATCTCTCCGGCCACGTCGTCAGGCTCCGGAGGGTTTTGCGACAACGCGGGGAAATCATTAGGGTAGCGCAATACTGAATACCCCTCATCCGGCACCCTGCCGCTGCCAGGACAAAAGGGACACCATTCCTTTGGCATTTGTGGTCGGGACTGGCGGTGTGACGCTATCATCACCCAGTCCTTACTAATAGGATTATATCGAAGCTCAGCCAAAAAATCATATCCTTTCTATAATTACTTCAATACCGCCTTTGGGCCTTATGGTTAATATCCGGCAGGCTTTCGCACCAAACACCGTCTCCATCATATCCCGATATTCATTAAGCAATATATCCGGTACAAAGGCTTGTATTGTTCCGGCAAATCCTCCTCCGTGCACTCTCCAGGCGCCTTTCCCCGCAAGAATTTCCTCGCTTAGTGTAAGCGCGATGGAAAGTCCCTGCTCCTGAGGGCGAGCTGGTGAAAAAACATTTTGTAAGCATGTAAAGGAAGAATAGCCTGACTTTATTATCAGTGAAAGAAAATCCTCAAGCCTTCCTTCTTTTAAAGCTCTTGCCGCCTTTGGCACAAGAGCGTTTTCATTGAAAAAATGTATGGCCCTAAGAACCGCCCTGTCACCGGCAATACTTCGTACATACGTTAAATTTTTGTAAAAACTGTCCTGATCTGTTTCCCTTAGATAACGCTTTCCAAAAAACTCAGATACCCGGCGCATTTCATCCGGAATAGCCGCATAATCGGCAGTCAGATTTGAATGACTGCCTTTTGTATCCACTATACATAAATGAAACCCGGCCTCGGAAAGATCAAATGCTATAGGCTCGATCCTTGGGCTTTCCGGATTTTCAAAGTCTATCTGAACAAACCCTCCCACTGAGGACGCCATTTGATCCATTAATCCGCTGGGCTTGCCAAAATATTTATTTTCCGCGTACTGACCAGCCATGGCTATCTCTTCGGGCGAAGGCCCAGGACCGTACAATGCAGCGAAAATATTCCCTAAAGCTACTTCAAAGGCCGCTGACGATGACAAGCCGGAGCCTCCGGGAACATCGGAGGTTGTATATGCGTCAAATCCGCCTATTTTATATCCATTGGCGGAAAACCATGCGGCCACCCCCCGTATTAAGGCGGCGGAGGTTTCCGCTTCATGGGGTTGTACGGACAGATCGTTAAGCCTTATCTGATCCATAGGATATCCCTTTGATTTAACCCTTACTATATTTTCGTTATTGGGAGAAACTACGCAGATTATGTCCAGATCCACAGAGGCGGCTAAAACAATTCCCCGCTGATGGTCGGTGTGATTACCGCTGACCTCGGTACGCCCTGGAGCGGAAATAAAAGTAACCGGACGGTTACCGAATAAATCCAAGAAGGAGCCGGCCGCCCCGGCATATCTATCGCGGCAATCTTCTGTGGAGCGCAGTGGGTAAAGCCCAACAAAGGTATTATCATACCCTCCCCTGTTAACGAGCTCTTTTAAATCTTTACATAAAATCATTATATCTCCTCCCACAAAACTATATTTTGAAGTATAGGTTATCACAGAAGTTTTGGCATCACAATAGTCGTAACAAAAAGCTGCCATATTCGGCAGCTCCTTCAATTTGTTCATTATTATCTTTTCGCCAGATACTTTCTTAAGTCCAACGCTACGGCAGTTATAATGACCAAACCTTGCACGATATATTGGTATGAAGTGTCAACACCCAAGAACTGAAGCGAGCTTTTTAGCATCTCAAACACCATAACACCTATCAATATACCGGATACCCGTCCAATACCGCCTGTGGTGGAAACACCGCCAATAGTACAGGAAGCAATGGCTTCCAATTCATATCCAAACCCTGTATTTACATTGGCTCCGCCAGCCTTTGCACCGATAAGAAATCCGGCAAACGCATAAAGGCAGGCCGCCAGAGTATATATTTTTACAAGGCTGCGGCTTACGTTTACGCCGGAAACCTCAGCGGCGTTCTCGTTACCGCCTATAGCATACATATACTTGCCATGACGGGTTTTGTTATATAAAAACCACATTAATCCGCCTACTACCGCGGCGATGATGACAAAAAGAGGAATGCCGAAATAATTCCTGGTAGCCAAATCGGTATAGTCTTTTCTATATCCGCCCAGAGGTACGGCTCCTGTGTACACCAGACACGCGCCGTAAACAATAGTTTGAAAGCCTAGTGATGAAATGAACGGAGGCACCTTCAAACGGGATATAACAAGACCGTTCAGCATGCCCATAAATCCGCAGATGACTACCGCCATCAGCAATACCAGAAAAATATTCATATCTCCCAGATCGGGGAAGAATTTTTGACTGTAGCTCGCGTTTTGCAGCAATGTACCGGCAATACAAGCTCCCAGACCTACCATACGTCCCGCGGAAAGGTCTGTACCTCTTGTAATAAGGCATCCGCTTACACCCAAGGCTATAAGAAACCGGGGACCAATGTTGATACCTACATTCTTTATGTTGTTTGCGCTTAAAAAATTAGGGTTTTTCCATGTTGCTAAAGCGGCAAGCAAAATAAGTATTATAATCAGCGCGTTTTGAATAAGAAAATCCACTAATGAAAAATCTTTTTTTGTGGGATTCATACCGCAACTTCTCCTCCCTTAAATGCAGTAGCCAGCTGCATAATTTTTTCCTGTGTGGCCTCCTCGCGAGGCAAAATACCTGTGAGCCGACCCTCGCACATGACAGCTATCCTGTCGGCAACGCCTAAAAGTTCGGGCATTTCGGAGGAGATCATAATAATTGCTTTGCCTTCCTTGGCCAATTCTATCATGATTTGATAAATTTCATATTTAGCGCCTACGTCGATACCCCGTGTAGGTTCATCCATTATAAGGACTTCAGGGTTATTGGCAAGCCACCGGGCGATGATTACCTTTTGCTGGTTACCTCCGGACAAAGACATTATACGAGTCTTATGATCAGGTGTCTTTATACTTAGACGGCTAATGCTGTCTTCTACTACCTTGCCAATTTTTTGATCGTTTAATACAACGCCAAAATCCCTGTAGGCGTTAAGGGACGATATGGCTACGTTATCCTTTATTGACAATACGCCAAAAATTCCTGTTTCACGGCGATTTTCAGTAATAAGGCCAATGCGGTTTCTGATAGCGTCGGCAGGCCGCCGTACATTTATCGGTTTGTTATCCAGAGTAATTGTGCCTGAGGCCAAATTGCGTATGCCAAACAAAGCTTCCATAAGTTCTGTGCGCTGGGCCCCTACTAGCCCTGCAAATCCTAATATCTCGCCTTTTCTCAACTCAAAGCTTACATCCTTAAAGGATTTCGGTAGTATACTGGTAAGCTCCGTAACCTTAAGTACTATTTCACCAGGCTTGTTATCCTTCGGCGGATATTTATTGCTTAAATCCCGTCCTACCATGCGGGAAATGATAATATCTGTAGTAAGCTCCTTTGCTTCCCAGGTTCCTACATATCTACCGTCACGCATAATGGTTACCTCGTCGGAAATGCGAAGTATCTCATCCATTCGGTGCGAAATATAAATAATGGACACACCCTTTGACTTAAGCTCGTTAATTATGCCAAATAAGTTTTCAACCTCGTTTTCAGTCAGCGATGATGAGGGTTCGTCCATAATGACTATTTGAGCGTTCATAGAAACAGCCTTTGCTATCTCAACGCATTGCATTTGTGAAATGGATAGTGAGTTTAGCTTCTGCCTGGAGTCCACGTTCAAATGAACCTCTTCCAGCCATCGTTGAGCTTCCTCGTTCATTTTTTTATCGTCAGTATAAGTAAAAGGGCCAACCCCTTTCATAGGATACCGTCCGCAGTAAATATTTTCAGCAATACTTCTGTCCGGTATAGGCTGCAACTCCTGATGTACCATTGCTATACCCTTGTGCAGCGCGTCAAGCGGATTGTGAATGATGGTTTTTTCTCCGTTTAATGATATTTCGCCGGTATCCATTTTATATATGCCGAAAAGGCATTTCATTAGGGTGGATTTTCCAGCGCCATTCTCTCCCATCAGCGCATGCACCGTGCCGGGCTTGACACACAAAGTTACATCGTCCAAAGCCTGCACGCCAGGAAAAGCCTTAGAGACACCGCGCAATTCTAAGCGATATTCATTCAAGGCCTTGCTCTCCCTTCTGTAAACTCTGTAGCCGCGGGATACCGTCAGGTATCCCGCGGTAATACGAGCATTGTATATTTACTAAGGTCCCTAATTATGAAATCAGAGCAAGTATATCATTAGCGTTATCAGGAGTGACCTTTACATAATCTACCATATAAACATTATCTACGCTTGCGCCATTGATATAATCGGCAGCTTTATTGGCGGCTGTACGGGCCTGACTTAAATGGTCGTTAAATACGGTGCCTGTCATGCGGTCGTTGCCAATAGCTTCAAGAGCTTCGGCAAGCGCGTCAACGCCTACCAGATAGATATCCTGGTTAATAACACGGCCCGCGGCTTCGATAGCTTGCAAAGCGCCCATGGCCATAGCGTCGTTATTACAGAAGATAACGTCGACCTTTTCTCCGTAAGCCGCTAAGGCGTTAGCTGCCAGCTCCTGGCCCCTGGCCTGATCCCAGTCGCCTCTTTGATTGAATAATTCTTCTACGGTTACGCCGGCGTCTCTAAGAGCCTTGATAGAGAATTCTGTACGGTATTGAGCATCAACGTTTTCAGGATCTCCCATAATCATTACATAGCGGACAGTGCCGTCTCCGTCGGCGTCGCCCTTGTTAGGAAGATCAGCAATGAGCTCGCCCTGGAAGGTACCGCTCTGACGCGCATCGGCTCCGACATAAGTGAGAGCGAGCCCTTCGTCTTTCCAGCGTTGCTCTTCTTCAGCCTCAGGCTCACGGTTAATGAACACTACCGGAATTCCGGCGTCGGCGCAAAGATCGGCGACCTGAGAAGCGGCGGAGGATTGTACCAGGTTAATGATAAGTACATCAACGCCCTGGGTAATGAAGTTCTGGATCTGGTTGGTCTGCTCAGCCTGGTCATTCTTGCCGTCCATTACTTGAACGGAAGCGCCGCCGGCCGTAAGATACCTGTTCAGCTCGTTGCGGTATAGTGTCATAAAGTTGTCGTCAAATTTGTAAATACAAATACCAACCGTCTTACCATCTACACCGGAAGCTGATGGTTGGCCGTCACTTTGCTCAACGGGAGCTTCGGGAGCCGCAGTGGCTTCGGAAGGCGCCTGTGTTGCTTCCTGTGTTGCCGCTTCCGACGGCGCTGCGGTTGCATTGCCGGATGAAGAGCCGCCGCCGCAAGCTGTAACGCCTGCCAGCATAACTGCACAAAGCAAAATACTTAAAAGCTTTTTCATTAAATATTACCTCCTTAAGAAATGGAGCTTATGATAAGCTCAATAATATTTTCAGCGCTCCATAAGTAATTTCTTGAAGCGACGAGTTCATTATAACAATGGTAATAATCAATAAGAATAGGAAATTTTTTTCAAATATATGAAATTTATTATGAATATTTTATAGCTGACCTGTTAAAATAATCCACACCCAATTAGTTATATCAAATTTTCATTGTACTTTTCTCCTTTTTTTGACAGAGTTTTTTAAGCCCTTAAGCAATGAAACTTCCTATTGACTACCTGGTCAATACGATTTACAATAGTATTGACCAGGTAGTCAATGTGTGGAGGTGATGCTTTGAAAGCTATATTGGAAGCAAAAGACGTTACCAAGGTATACCAAATGGGCGAAGTGGAAGTCCACGCCCTTCGTGGCGTCAGCTTTTCTTTATACGAAGGAGAATTTGTCGTAATACTGGGGCCAAGCGGCTCCGGAAAAAGCACTATGCTCAACATCATCGGCGGAATAGACCGCTCTACGGCGGGGCAAATTATTTTTCATAATCAAAACATAAGCGCCGCCAATGAACGGGAATTGACGGTTTACCGCCGAAATGCCGTAGGCTTTGTTTTCCAGTTTTACAATTTGATTCCCAACCTAACGGCAAAGGAAAATATCCTTCTGACGGCTGAATTGTCTAAATCTCCTATTGACACTAACAAGCTGCTTGATGAAATCGGTCTTGGGGACAGAGGCGACCATTTCCCTGCCCAGCTTTCCGGAGGAGAACAGCAGAGAGTAGCGATTGCCCGTGCAGTGGCGAAAAACCCTGAGCTTCTTCTATGCGACGAGCCTACCGGCGCGCTGGATTTTCAAACCGGCATACAGGTGCTGCGGTTATTAAAAGATTTTAACCGGGATTATAAAAAGACCGTGGCCATAATCACCCATAACGCCGGTATCGGTGAGATGGGCGACAGGGTTTTTCATATAAGGGACGGACTTATCGCGAAAATTACAACAAACGATCATCCTGTGCCTCCGGAGGAGGTATCCTGGTGATTTTGATAAAAAAAGCGGTACGGGCCATGCTATCAAACAAAAGAGCCTATATTGCCTGCATTATCCTTATAACCATCGGCATTCTGATGTATACGGCAATGGGCATAGCTATCACTGCTCTTGAGGAATCTACCGAAACCTATTATCTGGAATACAACCTGGCCGACGCTTTTGCGGAGGTAACTGCCATCCCACACTCCGGTATTGAAAATCTAAAGCGTATAGAAGGGATAGGCGAGGTTCAGGGGCGTCAGGTTTATGAAGCCCGGGCTCTTATTCCCGGCAGCGACAAGGTAATAACCCTTCGGTTGATTTCCGTAAATATAAATGAAAGACCCCTTGCTTTAAATGATTACCTGTACACAGGGCGTGATTTTTCAAACCCCGACGATATTATGATAGGCAGTGCCTTTCTGGAGGCTCACGGGCTTGAGCAGGAGGACAGCGTAACCCTGATAATTGAAGGCAGGCAAAGAGTTTTTCAAATATGCGCGGGAGCCGACAGCCCTGAATACGTTTATACTATCAAGGATACCACCGATATGCTTCCCGACCCGGAAACCTTTGGTATTGCATTTATCCAGGGGGAAGCTCTCAACGCCTTTACCAATTCCTACGGCGTATACAACGATTTGAGCTTTCGGTTTGACGAAGGCTACAGCCTAAAAAAGCTGGAGACAGCACTTGAAGACGAGCTTGATAAATACGGGCTTGTATCCCTTTATGACAGGGACGGCCATCCCAGCTGCGCCATGATGGATACTGAGCTGAAAAGCGTCCGCTCAATGTCAACCTCAGTGCCCTTTGTATTTGTGGCCATGGCTATGGCCATCCTTTACCTGATGATGAAAAGAATCATTGAACAGGAAAGGATGCAGATAGGAACTCTTAAGGCCTTCGGCTATTCCAACCTGGAGGTCGTTTCGCACTATATGTTTTATGGAGGCGTAACCGGCCTGACAGGCGGGCTTATTGGCGTAGCGCTGGGTTACCTCACCTCAGGCAGTATGCTGGAAATATATAAGGTATTTTTCCGTCTGCCGGAGCTTAACCGCAACAGCGCCGCCGGGCTTATAATATCCGGAATCATCATCGGGCTGGCCGGCGGGCTGGCCGGAGCCTTTGCCGGAGCCAGAAATATATTGAAGCTGATACCTGCCGAGGCTATGCGTCCCATAGCTCCAAAACCTGTAAGGAAGGACATTCTTCGACGATTACCTTTTTTAGCCCATATGTTGACAATGAGGGGACATATGGCAGTACGTAGTATCGGCCGTAATAAATTCCGCTCTTTATTCATCGTTATGGGTGTTACCTTTTCTTTCGGAATACTGGCCTTTATGGCGTCTTACGGCTCAATGATAGACGATATGATGCTAAACCAGTTTACTAAGGTGCAGCGGTATGAAGGCAAAATCAGCTTCAATAAGGCTTTGTCTCAAAATAGCGCGGTTGAAAGCGTTATCTCCTTACAAGGTATAAAAACCGCCGAAGGACTTCTTGAAATACCGGCGGAGTTAAAAAAAACCTACCATAAAGAAAGCGTATATATAACTGGCATACAGGCCGATTCTCAGCTATATAAAATATATGACAACGTACTAAAGCGGAACCTTCCTATTTCCACAGAGGGCTTGATTTTAAACAATGGCCTTGCGGAGCGGTTAGACGTAGGTATAGGGGATGTGCTTAAAGCTTCTACAAACCTGCTGGATGACGATATTGAGCTTCTTGTGACAGGCGTGGTAAACCAAAACCTGGGAAGCAACGCCTATATAGAGCTGAATGCCCTGTGCAGGCTTTTCCAGCTTAACAGTACCGCGACGGCGGTCATATTCGATACGGACAATTTTAATTTTATAAAGGATTTTGTTCAGGAGGCGGATAATGTTTCTTCTCTGGAGAATATAGAATATACCAGAAAGCTGTACGAGGATTTCATGGCTCCCTACTACTTTATGATATACATGATGGAAGTAATGGCGGTCGTTGTCGCTTTTGCCATTATATACAACACGTCTTCCATTACCCTTTCAGAAAGAAAGCGGGAGTTCAGCACAATGAAGGTTGTAGGGATGCACACCGGTGAGGTGGCTGAGATAGTAGCCTTTGAATATTGGATTTTGACCTTTGTGGGAGCGATTTTGGGAATACCCTTTACAGGATTTTTAAAAGAAGCTTTAAATTCCGTCATGGAAACCGAAATGTTCTCCATACCCACCACTACGCCTATATCAGCTTTTGTGACGGCAGTTATCGGCTGTATGGTTTCGGTGTATTTATCGAATTTATCCACAAAGCGCAGTATCAGTAAATTTGATCTGGTGGAAGTATTGAAAGAGAGGGAGTAGGAATGAAAAGAATAGTGAAATGGGTTTTGACCGGCATCGTTATTGTTGGGTGTATAGGTGGATATTTGTATTATTCCAATCTGCCTCTCGCGGTAGATACTACCCTATTGGAGCCAAAAACGGCCTCTCTTGATTTTACTGAGGAAGGCTATGTGGCTGAAAGCACAGCCATCGCGGTGTATCCCTTTGTTTCCGGCCCTTTGTTGGAGCTGTTGGCGGAGGAAGGGCAGGAGGTGGAAGCCGGAGACATTTTGGCAATAGTTGATTCTGTTGATTATCGGTTTCAAATCCTCAGGACCCAGTCCAGTATACAAGGCTATGAGGCCCAGATAAGCAATCTGGATATAGAGGAGCGCAGAGAACGGGAAAGCCTTGTATCCAGCCGAGACAGTCTGCTTGGTGAGCTGTCCGCCCTTAAGGCTCAACGGGAAACGGCAATTGTATCAAAGGATGAGCAAATAAGAGTGCAAAATCTTATCATCCGCCAAGGCGAGGAGGATACTCGGCGTGCGGCGGAGAACCTGGATAAGGCTAAGATACTGTACAATAACGGCGCTATGAGCAGACAGGATTATGAAGCTGTGGAAGAAGTCTACAACACCCGCCTTAACCAGCTGGAGCAGGCCAGGCGGCAGCTTTTACTTATTGAGTCCTCTGAGGGCTTAAGTAACGAGGCGTATTTTTCGGCCATGGAAAGCTCCCTGCAAGCCCAAATTTCAGGTATAGAGACTACTCTCGGCGGCAGCTACACCTCCGCTATGAAAAGCTATTATAATTCCCTGATTCAAGACGCAGTCATATCTATTGAGCAGCTGGAAAAGCAAATACAGGACTGCAGCGTAACGGCTCCTATATCAGGCATTATTGCCGAGCTTTACATAAAGGAGAGCAACGTGGTCTCGGCGCAGTCGCCGGTGGCGCTTATTAAGAGCCGGGATGAAGCGGAGATACATGTTTATGTATCCACCGAGGATATTGAAGAAATAAACATACAAGACCAAGTGGAACTGATTTTTAAACGCAGAAGTGGTGACAAACTCGTACCGGGAATTATTACTGAAATAGAAAAAGAAGCGGAAATAAAGGTTTCCGCCCTTGGGGTAGAGGAACGCCGGGTAAAGGTCAAGGTTGTGACCTTAGAGGAATATGAACTTTTTGAGGGCTTTAACGTAGACGTAAAATTCAACATTTATCGGCGGGAAGAAAGTATCACAGTGCCAAAGACGGCTTTATTCGAAGACGGTGAGGAATACAAGGTCTGGGTAGTGCGTGATGGTCAGGCTTATCAAACAGCTGTGGCTAAGGGTATGGAGCTTAGAACAGAATATGTTATAGAAGAAGGACTGAACCCCGGCGATATTATTATCGACGACGCCTCCGAAGAAGGTTTAAGGGAGGGGGCAAGGATATCAATTGAGTGACATACCGGCAAAAGAAAAAATATTGCAGGCCGCTATTGAGGAGTTTTCTAAGGAAGGTTACAAAGCGGCTTCTACAAATAGTATCGCAAAAAATTCCGGGGTATCCAAGGGGCTTATCTTTCATTACTTTGGCAGCAAAGAAAAGCTTTATAACGAGTGCTTTGAAGGTGAATATATAAACTATATTAAATACCTGCTTCTCTATACGGACACGCCTGCTGAGGATTATTTGAGCCGGATAATGAGGATCATTGCCGTTCAGGCGGAATATATTTTGAAAACCGGCAAGAACGCCAGCCTCCTAATGGATTGGTATCAAAGCAATTATAGCATCAAATGGAATAAAGCCGAACAGGAGGTATTCCTCAAAAAATACAAAAAGCTAAAAGGATATACGGACAAGGTTCAGGAATTAATCATGAACAATGTCGATATGTCCATGCTTCGCCAGGACATAGAAAAAGAAAAGCTGCTGGATTATGCTTTAATGGTAATAGAAATGTGCTGGCTACGCTTCTCCAGCCGGTATCAAAACGATCTGCATAAAGCTATGGAGAATATTGAGGTGTTTTATGAGGAAATGAAGCTTATAAGTAAGTTGCTGGAATTTGGGATTACAAGATCGTGAGTTTATGTTTGCCTCCTGAAAATCACCGACGATGAAAATACCGAAATGACCGCTGACGGTTTTCATTTTTCAGTAACGCCATCGAGGCACGCAGCAGACGCCATGGCGGCTTGAGGCCGGTTGCGCAACGCGCGACCGGCCTCGGGGCTTAGGGGCAAAGCCACTTTAGACAAATAACATCCTACTTTCTGTTCATATGTTTCAAAATTGGTGCAGGAAGCATTGGTTAAAAACAAAATTTACCGAACCAATTAACTATTCTATGTAACCCAACATACTTTTAAAGTTACTGACTATTTGTTCGCCTGTCTTTCGCTCTTCCGGCTTGGGCGGCGTGTTTTCGTCGTTTATATCGCCATATTTTTCCCATACGGCGTATAAAGCTCTGTAGTCACCGCCGATGATCTGCTGCCTAACCTGAATCAAAGCGTTTAACAATTCGTCGTCTGTGGCAAACATGCCGCTTTCATCATCGCATTCCTCGTCTTCGTCTTCATCATCATAATATTCTTTATATGCTGAATACGGCATCCCCCTCTCGACAGCACAATGAATCGTTACTATCGTCCGCCCTTCAACATTCTCTATGTCGATACCCATACCTTCTGTTGCTCCTTCAAATTCGAACGGGAGCAATTCTTCAAACTGTCCGGGAATAGCCTTCCACGCCATAGCAAGCATCCACCAGCCATAGCTCTCGCTGTACATTACATCATAATAACGCGCCATAAGCTTTTTCCAGCCGCCGGGGATATCATAACCATCTACGTGATAAATAAAATTTGCGCGTCTTGTTGTTGGGTTGACCCGGCTGGATAACCGTGATACTTCTGCCTGTTCCTTTTTTCGCAGCGGCTTATCAACCGCTAGAAACTCGTATGATGTGGAGCTGTGATCGGACGCGAACCCTCGCCTTACACTTAAAATCTTCATAGAAACCTCCATTCGTATATTCTTTTTATTTCACCAGCAGTATTTGGTTAATAAGGTACGCGTGGAGCCATCGGACAGAACGGTTCGCTCCCAAGAATGTCTTTCGCAAAAACCCGGCATCCTCCACAAAAGCTATTCGCATCACACTGTCCGCAAACACTGTCCACGAAAGACGGGCTTTGCCTGAAATGACGGTATTTGTTCAAAACGTGGCTTTCCTGCCAAATCGTCATGAATGAATCACTTGTCAAATTGCCGGCACTGTGAACATGGCCAACAAGCTGTGAACACGGATAAACGGAACCGTCGGGAGCCACCGATATGATTTGTTCCCCTGCGGCGCAGCCCCTAATGCCTGCGCGCAGGGCAGTTAAAGGATTTGTATCTTTCATAAGAAACGCGGAA
>Ga0153949_1000246_pt1 | contig 18649 bp, 15 predicted proteins | sample TSNJ033MetaG_FD_104705 | JGI IMG/M metagenome (GOLD analysis project Ga0153949, IMG submission 104705) | Attine ant fungus gardens microbial communities from New Jersey, USA - TSNJ033 MetaG | ecosystem: Host-associated > Fungi > Mycelium > Unclassified | place: USA: New Jersey, Wharton State... | reverse complement strand
GATAAACAACAAAATTCGCAGCGCGATGATATATCCTGTAATTTTGCTTTGTGTCACCGTCGTTGTGTTGATAATCATGCTTACTAAGGTCGTTCCTACATTTACCGAAATTTATAAAACAGCAGACATGGAGCTGCCGAAATTGACGCTAATCATTGTGGATATAAGCGTAGCTGTGATTGATTATTGGTATTTTCTTCTAGCGTCTGTTATCGGCATAGGATATGGCGTTAGGATGTTTTTAAGTACCAAGACCGGCCGCATGAAATTCGATACTTTAAAGCTCCGTATTCCTAAATTAAAAATTCCTATGCAGCAGATTGTGACTGCCAGGTTTACACAGACCCTGTCAACCCAGTTATCCAGCGGCATATCTCTTATTGAAGCCGTTGCCTCGGCGTCGGAAACCTGCAATAACGTATTTGTTGTGAAGAAAGTAGGCGAAGGAGTCGATGGATTGAAACAGGGGTCGACCCTTGCCGTAGAGCTTAGAAAAACCGAGCTGTTTCCCCAAATGATGCTTTCCATGATCGGCGTCGGTGAAGAGACGGGTGACTTAGACGGTATGCTGGCAAAGACTGCTGAATATTTCGATGAAATGTTTTCAACCGCCGTTCAGCGTGTACTGGTTATCTTGGAGCCGGTAATGATCGTAATAATTGCCGTAATCGTTGGCATGGTGGTAGTGGGCATGTATTTACCCATGTTTGGTATGTATAGCGCTATTGGTTAAGATAAATCACCGTCGTTAGGGGTAGGATCTCTATAGGCGGGTTTATATATAAAATAAGAGAGAAGGAGAGACTAAAATGAAAGCTTCAATAATTAAATCAATGAAGAACAGCAAGAAAAAGGGTATGACTCTTATTGAGTTAGTCATCATCGTAGCTATACTGGGCATTATCGCCGCTATAGCGGCTCCACAGTTTACAGAGATGACCGCTAATGCCCGGGCAAGTGCGTTGGACACTAATCACAGTCTGATTGTGAGCGCGGTACATCAGTATCTTGCCGCTTATGGTAAGCTGCCCCCGGATGAGGAGGCAATAACTCCATATATATCCGGCATATCGAAAAGTTTAGAAGGATTGAAGGATAAGCCTAATGGATCAACTTATACTTCCGATATCTCGGGCAAAGCTACCGGTTCAGTTACGATTAAATCTACGCTGTCTAATCTACCCACTAGCTTTAAAGCCGAAGAAAGAGTCGGTACTTTTAAAGATGGCATATATACGTGTGAGACCATTATCACATATTAATCCTATGTCAACTGGTTAAGCGAAGCTACTTCAGGTTCGTCATTGCGGACATCGACCCGCAATCACCATACCCTCTCCGTCATTGCGGGCAGCGACCCGCAATCCCTTTAATATTGGCGAAGTTTCGGGGATCCCGGGTACGCCCGGGATGACGGCTGGCGCCGCATGCATTAATCAATATATTTCCAAGTCCCTGTTTCCGCCGGGACTTACCCCCCTAAACTGTACGCAGACGGGAGCGCCCGAGCTTTGTCGGACTTTCCCGCCTGGGTATAAGCCAACAATACCGAACGAGGAAAACATTAACCTCCTCTGTCGCCGATTAGTCGTTGAAACGTTCAACCAATCGGCTCGTCGTCGGTAAATGTTTTCACCGTTCGGTATATATCCGGATAACCTATTGAGCTAAAGAAGGTGGAGTCATTGAAAAAAAGAAAAGGCGGGGCGATTCTTATTGTTCTGCTGACGCTGATATTTGTAATGTCCTTTGTACCTATTATGTACAGCTATTATATGAATAATCTGCAGTACACGCTGACACAGCGTGAAAGGATCGAAGCCTATTATCTGGTGTTTTCCGGGCTGGAGCTGGGTAAAAATGCCGTCTTGCAGGAAAATACGGAAGGAGGAAAGGTATTTACCATAGTCAGTAAATATGCCGATAATCCGAGCTTGAATCCGCTTAAAGATAATTTGACAGATATGCTCCTCGGTCCGTCTCACCATGCCCAATATGAGGTTTTGATAAGCGTTTACGCGATAGACGGAAACGGTAACAAGCATGGCGCAAGCGAATATGACGACGCGGACGGAAAATGGGTGGAAATATACGTGTCGGCGACGGTGCCTACCAGAAGCGGCTCCAGCAGCAGAACCGTTTCTCACGCCGGAAGCCTGAGGATCTTGGGGAATGATCCCGCGATAACTACAAGACACTTGGCGAGTCCTATATAAAGTGACATTAGGTGCATCCCCTCCCCCTCGTCATTGCGGGCTTGACCCGCAATCCCCCGAGGGTTGGCCGAGCAGGCAGATATCTCACACTGTCCTTTGACTTATTGGGTGACGGGGGGGAGATTGCGGGTCAAGCCCGCAATGACGGCGCGGGGAAGGTCGGGGATTGGCGGTCAAGCCCGCAATGACGGAATTATTCCGGTTTATCCGGGTTAGGTAGTGAAATATCAATGAGAACGAATAAAAGCTTAAAGGGAGTTACTTCTATGGAGATCGTTATAGCTTCCATGGCGATCAGCATATTAGCCCTGTTCGGTTTCAGAACATTGGCGTCAGGCTTTTCTCTGGCTGGATTGGGCAAAAACGAATATGTCATACAGACCAGCATGAAGCGCGTTTCTGAAAAGATTACCAATGAGATCCGCTATTCTTCCGCTGTATTCATCATGCCTGAGAGCAGCTTTCGGGAGGGCAATCTTTCGGATGAGTGGAATTACCTTGGCATGGAAAACACCACCGTAAACGGTGTGAACGCTACACAGATAGTGACTTATAATTGGGACGCCGATAACAGCAGCCATGTAAAAAAGATTGTTATTGAGCCCAGAGCTGATCTTGTTTATGATTTGAAATTTCACGGTGATGATATTACGAGTATGGATAATAAGGAAATATATTATTCTCTAATAGGTGCATACGCCGATTCGGGTGAGGAATACTGGCGGCTGGATACCGCGGCGGAGGCGCTTAACGCCTTGCAGGTGGTGGATTACAGTACCGCCTCCGATGTAGGCAGGGCATTAGCCTACAGGGCGGACAACAGAGATACATCGTCAAGCTATGTTGGAGGCCGGGTGGCAATGATATTGGATGTTTCCGGCAGTATGATAAATGGCATGAGCGGGGGAACTACGCGAATTGAGGCTTTGAAGAATTCCACTGTTTCCTTGTTGGAGGCCTTTGCAAAAGAGGGGAACAATGTTGAAGTATGTTTATTTCCGTTTAGTAGGCATGCAAACCCTAACGTATTAAGCAGCAGGGAAACTAATTATTTTCAGTTTCTAAACACGTCTATTTCAAGCGAGTTCGGAACCCTAAAAAGTTCGGTAGATAGCCTTGCCGCTGCCGGCACCACAAATACCGGGGACGGGATTCGCAGAGCATATCATGCATTGAATAACGCAGCGAGCCTATCTTCAGAGGTTGCACCTAATTACGTCATAGTTTTTGTTGACGGGGAAACAAATACATATACTTATCGCTACTCAAGCATAACTTTAGAATATACTTATGATGATTCTGATCAGGATGCCACCAAAACTAAAGACAAAAGCGATACTCCCATCACACGCTGGAGCGACTATAATAATTATGCCTATCCTCGCCAGTATGTATCAAATATGGGCGCTAAATTACGCAGCCTGCCCAGCGATCAAAAGGTTAATTCTTTGAGATGCTATCTTGTTGTGGTTAACGACAGTAGCTCTACGGTTTCTCAAGAAGGGATCGATAATATCAAATTAGCGCTGAACATTGATGATACCGATGTTTACTCGGTCAGTGACACCAGCGGCTTGGAGGATGCTTTTACATCAATTGCCAACGCCATCAACAGTGATATATGGTACATCCTGGGGCCGGGCTTGTGATTCGAATAAAGGAGAGGGGAGTCGCGTGAGAAAGCATAAAGGCATTACATTTGTGGAGGTTGTGACCGCATCCTTACTTATAAGCCTTATAGCTGTTATGATGCTGAGAGGCATGCTATTTCCTCTTAGCATGATGCTGTCAGCTAAGAACGTCACAAGTGACGCTTACGCAATGATGCTGGAAGCTGAGGAAATTATCATGACCATAAGAGAGGATTTGGCTGCCACTGCCGACGAATCCTCTGTGAGTCTGTCAGACCAGAGCGTAAGTGCAAAAATCTACACACTTTTCAGCGAAAATCCCTGGAAAGAGAATTATAGCTTTACTGCTTATACTAAGTCCATAAACAGTTCTCTCGACAACGATTATAGTATGACATTTGTAGTGGGCCGTGACGTAATTCCCAACTTGGTAACTCCAACGGTAGTAGATTTTAAAATCAAGCTGGAAGGAGCACCCGTAGGGCTGGATAATGAAGTGTCGGCTTACTCTTTTTCCAACGCGAGGATCACTTCTACAATAGATATAGTTACGCCGAAAACAATCATGTTGGGAACGACCACGTATCGGTGGTATCTATCCGAGAAAGGATACAATGTTGATTCCAATAAAGACGGCAGCGGTGTAATTGATGAACTTTTAGGTACCCTACCCGCCTATCCTGACAAGTATTCCATCATTAACGAAGCCGGTAACACTAATGACACTCTTAACCTTAACGCTTTGAAGGTGGATTGCGCCGGAAGGCATATACTTGCGGTGGCAGTGCCTTCATCGGGCACATCCGGAAAAATGGGAGTTCCAAAGGAAAGCTATCCCGTGTTTATACACGGACTTCCCTGGGTGTCGGCAGCTCCCTTGATGCATTTTGACGCTGCCGTAAATGTGTCTATTGATACGAGCGGCACTGATTACAAAATAAAGAATAATAGTGAATGGAAAGACATTTCCGGCAATGGGTATACATATAACTCCAGTCAGCCCACTAATATTGGGATGGAAGTCTTCGGGAGTACCAGCGAGGGCTTTGGCCGTTATGTTGTAATTAATAACAGCGGCATCACCATCAATAAATCAAACAGCAGCCCGGCAGCTTCCAAAATGACCATATTTGCGGTCGTACGCCCAAAAAATGACGTAAGCGGCGTCGTGTCAGACGCTGTTTTATCAAACGGTAGTTTTTCACTATACCTGAACGGAGCAAGCTATAAACGCGGCGGCGATTCATGGACGACAAGCCCGTCATCTGTTACGAAAGGCGAGTGGTATGTGGCGGCGGCAACAGTAGACAGTGAGAAGGTAACCTTTGCACTGGATGATGAACCGTCTGTTTTGACGCCGATTAAACTGCCTCTTCGCGCCTCTGTAAATATATCTATGGATGCGTTTAATGTGGGGTATGACTCGGAATCAGGCTACTCGAATTTCGATCTGGCGGAGATCATTATGTACGATACTGTTTTAACAGGCTTAGATTATGAGAAGATAAGAGCTTATTTAATCGAAAAATATGGAATTTCTTAAAATTAGAGAGAGGTTTACTGCATGGCGTTAGCACTGTTCAAGAAAAAAGAAGGAGAAGGAAAGGAATCATCAAGGGATAAAAAAGAAAAAAAGAAGCTTTCAAAAATAAGCGGCCAGTATAAGCAAAAAGTAAAGAAGAGCGCGCCTGTAATGGTGGGAATAGACATAGGCAGCGTGGAGATAAAGGTTGCAGCAGGACAATACCGCAATGGTGAAATACAGGTCAAAAAGGTATGCGGCGCAGCCTTACCTGAGCGGGCGGTAGCCGATGAAAAAATCGTCCGGGAGCAAGAGGTTGGAATGGTAATTAAGAACCTGCTTCGTGAAAATAAAATCAAAGAAAAAAAAGCGGCCTGCGCTATGGAAAGCACACTGGTGCTGCGTCGTGAGATAACTGTTCCCGCGGTAGGCAAGGATGACCTGCCTAATATTATCGGATATGAGATCGGCCAATATATGCCTGTGGATATTGCCTCATATATTCTGCAGTATAAGGTAACCAGCGTGGAGAATGGCAAGCTCAAGGTAAATGTATGCGCTATGCCTCGTGATATCGCGCTGCAATATCAGAGCATGGTAAAGAGCGCCAAGCTGCAGCCATTATCCTTTGATTTGCATACGAACGGGCTTGAAAAGCTCATTTATCTTGAAGATATTAAGGCAAAGGGCTTTATGGATAAAAATCTGATGTTTATAGATATGGGTCATAATCAATTCAATATTTCTTTTTTCAGCAAGGGTCATTGTCTTTTTAGTAAGAAGCTGGAATTAGGCGGCTATATGTTAGACCAGGTATTTTTTACAAATCTGGATGTAGGCGCCAAAAAGGTAGAGGAATTGAAGATACGGAATTTAACCCGCCTCGGGATTCCTGAAATATCTAAATGTTATTATCATCTCACTATGCAGGAGGATAAAAACAGTGATCAGGAGGATATTATTCTGATGGAAATAATGCAGGTAGTCGATAAGTGGGCGGAGGAAATCGGAGATGTACTACAATATCTATTGTCAAGGGAAGAGAGCAGCCATATTGATAAGGTTTACCTGTATGGCGGCTGCTCTAAAATAAAAGAACTGGACGCCTACCTGTCAACACGTCTGAATATCGAAATCAGCAGTCTGACCGGATTAAGCTGCTTGAAACAGAATAAGAAGGTAGCTTCCGACGCGTTTATTACATATCTTAATGCCATTTGCGCGCTTATAAGATTTTGATTTTGGAGGACATCACATGGATTACAACTTTTTTGAACCAATCAAAAAGCAAAAAAAGAAATCTAATTTATTGGGCGCATTGCTTATAGGTATTATGCTTTCCGGAATCTTGGGACTAGGATTCCTTATTGCTATGGAAAAAATTACAGAGAGAGCCATACAGGAACAAATACACACTAATGATCAGATGTATAACAACGAAAAATTTATAGAACTGAGTAATGAAGTATCCAAACTTGAGGAGAAAATTAGTATCAATCAGGTAAAGGCCGAACGGTCATTGGCGTTGACCTTGTTCGCAAATATGGCGCAAACGGGCTCCCGGGAAATAATTAATACTATAAATGACCAAATAACATTAACAACTACTCTTGATAATTTGTCAATTATAGGAGACTCAGTGTCGTTTTCCGCTGAAAGCGCAAGCTTAAATGCTGTTACTCAATTCTACTACAATCTGGAGACCTGCGGGAAATTCGCGGAAGTTTCAATACAAACCATAACTATTGAGGAATTGGAAGAAGGCCGAAGAGTTTTTTCATATATTGTTACATTTAAAATAATTGGAGCTGTAACAGAAAATGCTCAAGCTGAAATAGAAGAAGCTATCGCTCAGGAAGTTGAAGAAGCAGAAGAGGCAGGTGTGGAAAATGCGCAAAATCAGTAGCAGGGAATTATATATGCTGGTATCGGTTTCGATCATTGGCCTTCTTTTTTTAGGATATACGTATTATTACAAACCACTGACCAATCAGGTAAGCGCCTTGGAGACGCAATTAAAGGAAAAAACGGCATATTATGAACAGCAAAGCGAGTTGTTCGGAAAGCTTGACGACCTGAGGGCGTTGGCAGAAGAAACCGAGCGGCTGGTAGAGACGTCGGCTTTAAACTTTTATCCTCAATTGCCGCTGTCCGAATATATCACAAAGATTGATGACTTGGAAAATGAATCCGGCGTCGAATTAACAGTAATATCTTCTCATAAAATTGACGAATATATTGGTTTTAATGATATTTTGGGAAATAGCGGGGATTCGGCGGTTGAAACAAATGGAGGTAGTTCCGCGGTTGATAATACGGTTAATCCTGAGGAAGCCGGAGACCGTTATGGATTAGGAGGGGCTGAATTTCAGCTCAATTTCTTCTGTACATACGAGCAGCTATTAAAATTGATGGAAATTAATGAAGCAGGCGACAGGAGAGTAATTTGCAGCAGTCTTTCCATTACCCCCTTAGCCCCGGATTTAGAAGATGACGGAGATATTTATAGCTGCAGCATGACTATTAGCTTTCTTGAGACTTTTGGCTTGTCTAACAATGCCAGAGAAGAAGATAAAACTCTGGAAAAAGGACTTGTTGAAAAAGCCGGCGATACCAATCCTTTTATTAACCAATAGAAATGAATTAAGAAATTAAGATAGGAGCTATTTTATTTATGAGTTTAAGCAGTGTACATAGCACGCAAGAGGAGCCTCAGTTGGTACCAGAGCGGGAGCGAATCAAAAACATGCTTCTTGATCTTGCAAAAGAAGAGGTCAATGAGCTAAAAAATGAAATAGACAAGGAGACCTTTGTAAAACCCAAGAATTTGCTGGATTTGAGCCTGGATGGCGATCCTCAAAGCATTATTAGTCAGGATAAGAAAGCATTTTTGCGCAAGGTTCCTTTTCCTAAGATGAGAGATCCTATTTTAGTAACTGAATCACCTGAACCTCCTGTTTCTCAGCAGGAAGCCTTAACAGAACCGCCGGCATTTAACGACGCAATAATAGACTTGGAGACCGTAATGGCGGAAGCAGTGCAGGCGGAGCCAGAGGAGCCTCAGCAAGAGGCGAAACTGGATGTAAAAGCAAACGAACAGATCGATGATTTTGTTATTCCGGGCTTCCTCCGGTTGAAGGAGGAAAGTGAACCGACTGACGGTTATTTGGACAGAGAGCAGTCAAGGCAGGAGTTTTACAGAGCAAAAGACTTAATTGCTTCAAACTATATAGAGCAGGCTTATGAAGTGTTTGAAAGAATCTGCCTTACCTCCCTCAACTCAAGCTTTACCTTGATGTCTTACTTTGAAATGAGAAAAATCGACCCACAGAAGACCGTATCCATTTTAGATAAAATCATTGAAAAGGAATCCAAGCTTCTCGAAGCGGTGAAAGGAGAAACATTATGAGCAATTATGAAGATAGTATTAAGAGACAAGAATTTGCAGATAGCAGCACAAGCACAGTGGGGTATGCTCATAATAATCTACAAAAAATACGTGAATTATCCGGAGCGCTGGATAGCATTTTAGTTGAAGAGCGGATGCGTCTTGGTGATATTAACCGGCTTAAAGAGCGGATTGTTAATCTGGAGAGCAAGAGGAATCGCCAATTAAGGGAGTTGCAGTCAGAGAGAGAATCAGTAGATACGTTAAAGCAAAAATACATGACAGAGCAAAAACAATTTGAGCAACGCATCCAAACCGAATTGCAGACGGAGCTTGATAAACAAAGAAAGCTGTTGGAAGAGAGCCACAGCTTAATTCAGCATGAGACAAGACTTCGCCTCGAAAAAGCCTCTGAATGTGAAAATGAGTTATTGCAGGAGATAGAGACATTAAGAAACCAGCTGGCTCGGCAAGAAGAAGCCGCTTTACAGAAGAAGGCCAAATATGGGCAGCAGCTGGAGGAATTACAAGAGTGTGCAAGCATACGTGAGGTTACATTTAAAGAAAGAGAAGACGAACTAAGGCAGAAGATTGAAAAATTAGAGAAAAATGCCGAAAACGATCTAAGAGAGGGAACTGCGCTTAATACATCCATAGAGACAATTCATGATAATATTTCTAAGATTCGTCAGGATCTTGAGCTTGATAGGCTCAACTCCCTTTCGGATGAAAGCAGGATAGACATGGGATCCGAGATTGGCAAGATAATTCAGTTCATAGAATTGCAGGAGAAACGAATAGGTTAGTAAAAACAAATCCTTGCGGTTAAAGGTATATTTACGAAATATCAAATAAACCGCACAACCATGCCTAAATGCTTATACTAAATCCCGAAAAGCGGCCTACCCTCAGAGAGTTTCAAGCCAATAGCAGAGATAACGAGCGTTAGGTGATACTTGTTCTGGCTCTGCTGCTATGATAAAATGGACAGCGTAGTGAGGTGCTCTGATGGACGAAATAATGGATTTGCAGTTTTACAATCAAATAAAAGAAATTCTTACGGCGGCGCGGAATAAGGTCTATTCCGCCGCCAATTTCGCAATGGTAGAAGCGTACTGGCATATCGGTAAAAATATTGTGGAAAAGCAGGGCGGCGAAATGCGGGCTGAATACGGCGCACAGCTTATTAAGGCGCTTTCTGAGCAGATGACCGCCGATTTTGGCAAAGGCTTTACTGTTGCCAATTTGAAAAATATGCGTCAATTCTATCTGACATTTCAAAATAGCTACGCACTGCGTAGCGAATTGAGTTGGACGCATTATCGACTGCTTATGCGTGTTGAAAATGAAACAGCGCGGCAGTTTTATATGGACGAGTGCGTGAAATCCGCATGGAGTACGCGACAATTAGAGCGGCAGATTAACAGCTTTTTCTATGAGCGTTTGCTTTCCAGCCAAAACAAAGCAGCGATTTCCGATGAGATTCAGACGCTTGCACCGGCAAAGACGCCGGAGGATATTATCCGCGACCCTTATGTGCTGGAATTTCTCGGTCTTGAACCCAATGTCAGCTTTTTTGAAAACGATTTAGAGCAGGCGCTAATAGAGCATCTGCAAAAATTTTTGTTGGAACTTGGGCGCGGTTTTTCCTTCGTGGCGCGGCAAAAACGGTTTACCTTTGACGGGCGGCATTTTTACATTGATCTTGTGTTTTACAACTACATTTTGAAATGCTTTGTACTGATTGACCTCAAACTGGGCGATTTGACCCATCAGGATTTAGGTCAAATGCAGATGTATGTCAATTACTATACCCGTGAGATGATGAACGAGGGCGACAGCCCACCGATCGGCATTGTGCTGTGCGCAGATAAGAGCGATACTGTGGTCAAATATACATTATCGGAGGAAAACACGCAGATTTTCGCGTCTAAATACAAACTGTATCTGCCTACCGAGGATGAACTACGCCGGGAACTTCAGCGGGAATATGACGCGCTGGAGGCCGGTATATCAGACAGTAGAGAATAATAAAAACACCAAGCTATCAATATTTATAAGCCGCTTATTCGTATGAATGAGCGGCTTTTTTTGCGTTTTCGGGGCTTTTTCTCCCCTTACATAGTCGTTTTCGGCAATCCATCGTGACATATAGGCACACTTGGTGGATTATCATTTTTTTCTTGATAATTAACGGGTGTTTTTGTTACGCTGCCACGGAAAACCAGCTTCTTACTCCAAAAACACAGGCAAAGATAATAAAATTATAAAAAACTGAGAGGAAACAGTATGTTGAAATGAACCGTTATGTTTGTTCGCTATTTTCAGGCATGTTTTAAGACCTATACCGTTACTTTCAGTAAACATATTATCAGACTTGATTCTATTTTTGACTTCGATTTTTAACATATTGTCAGATAATCGGTAAATAACGCTGATTGGATATTTTTCATCCGCATACTTTTTGATGTTCGAGATAATATTATCAAAAAGACGACGGATTAAACCGGTATCAAGGTTAATCATGCACTGAATGTCAGGAGCGTTTTTTTCAATAATAAAGCCTTGGGACTCAAGTAAAAAAAGCTCTTCATCCAAAGTTTGCAACAAAAATTCCATGCTGTTAACTGTCTGTAAATCAATTGTATTTGCGTCTGTTCCATATACAAGAAAATACTCAAATAATTTATCTGAAAGCTCTTTTATTTGATACGCTTTTTCTCTGATAGTATGAGTGTATGTAAGCATTTGCGCTTCATTCTCATATTTTTTAAACTCAATTATATCCAAGTATCCTATCATTGAAGTCAAGGGAGTTCGTAAATCATGGGACATAGCTGTTATCAATTCGTTGTTAGCCCTTCGCGCCTGTTTTTCAAGCCGTTGTTGTTCCAGTATCGCATGGCGCATTTCGTCAATTCCCCTTGCGAGCCTTGCCAATTCATCTTCTCCTTTGATATTCATTTGATGAGTTAAATCGCCCTCGCTTAATTCTTTCAAGTCACTTTCAATCAGCGTTATGTATTTTGTTTTTCTATATATCGAAAATAATATGATTGCTGTAAATAATGAAAAAGCCGCTACAGCGGAAACGATATGAATAAGATAGTAATATTTCAACTCATAGAAGCAATATATTTGAGCAGTTATACTTTGCTGTGGCTGCTGGTTGGAAAAAATAATTTCATATGATTTTTTGTAAGGTGAAGAGGACAAATACCATTCCAAATCGGTACTATCTTCATAAATGTATAAATCCGAAATATCGATATTATTATCTATATACATGCTTAAATCCGAAATATTGGAATTAAATACTAAAACCCCGTCAAGAGAGAGCGTAAGCAATATATATTTTTCCTTTTGCACCCACTGATAAAAAGCATCCCTATTGTTTATGTCCAAGTGATTTTCCGTCACGAAATTTTGAAATTTATCAATCGTCATTTGTTCTTGTTTTAATTGCACTTGTTCGTCATTTGCTCTGTTATCCGCCAAATAATTCAAACCTTTTTGTAAGGATAGAAATAAAGTAACAGCTAATATCAAAGATATTGAGGCATTAATCCAAAACTGTAACGCAAGGCTTGTCCGTATTTTAGGTATGTATTTATTCAACTCGATACCCCTTCCCCCACACGTTTTTTATAAATTTTGGATTTTGCGGGTTATCCTCTATTTTTCTTCTAAGATTTCTAATATGCACCATGACCGTATTATTGGAAGTATAAAAGTAGGGTTCGCTCCAGACGCTTTCATAAATATTCTGGACGGAGAATATTTTACCCCTATTACTTCCAAGCAAATGAAGAATACGATATTCTAAATCCGTTAATTGAATTTCAACATCAGCCTTTATTACTTCATTAAATCGCTTATTTATTATCAATTCGTCATATAATATAATCGAATCCTCCGTATCATGGCCCTCTTTACCGCCATAAACATGATAGCGGCGCAGTAAAGCCTTAACGCGGAGCATTAGCTCATTACTGGAAAATGGTTTTACGAGATAGTCGTCCCCGCCTGCTGAAAAACCAATCGTCTTATCCGATTCCTGTGATTTCGCAGTTAAAAACAATATCGGTATTGAATAACGCTCCCTTATTTCATTGCAGGTCAGATACCCATTTTTGCCGGGCATCATAACGTCAAGTATAATTAAATCAACTGTTTCATTTGTCTTTTCTATTGCTTCAAGCCCATTCACCGCTTCCGTTATGGAAAACCCTTCCCCTTCAAGTAAAATTCTTAATACATTCCGAATTTCCGAATCATCATCGGCAATCAAAATATTTCTTAAGCCTTCCATATCGCCAACTCCATTCCGTAAAGCAAGATATACTTGGGTGATTCTTCTGCCGCGGCCAGTGCCCGTCTTTTATTATAGCTGGAATTACGGCGTATTTTAAGACTCCCTTACTTGCTGATGCTGAGATAAAACTACTAAGATAATTATAAACAATTTTTTTAATATTTATATATAAAAACACAAAATTAAGTTTTCTTAAGACAATCTTACGCCCTTCCTTAAGTTTTAATCTGTAACATTAGCTTCCACATCACCTAAAAACAATGTAACGCAGAGGAGGTAGTAATGATGACAGCTTTAAGAGAAACTGCTGCAACGGTGGCTATTGAAGTCCGAAACATTCGTAAAGAGTATAGCATGGGTAACGAAACGGTTATTGCTTTGAAAAAAGTAAATATTACGATAAAGCAGGGAGAAATATGCTATATATTCGGTTCTTCAGGCTCCGGAAAGAGTACGCTGTTAAACCAGCTTGCCGGTATGGAAAAACCGACAAGAGGATATGTGAATATTGGAGGGATTAATATATCGTGTCTTAACGAAAACGAACTGGCGGCATTCAGACAAAGGCATCTTGGTTTCATTTTTCAGTCATATAATCTGTTACCGTTTCTGACGGCGGTTGAAAACGTGGCGTTACCGCTAATGTTTCAAGGGATTGGGAAAGAGGAACGCGAAAAACGGGCAAAATCTTTACTGAACAAAGTAGGGTTGGAAAAGCGATACGACCACTACCCAAATCAAATGTCGGGCGGACAGCAGCAACGCGTCGGCATTGCCAGAGCCTTTATTGCTAGGCCTAAAGTTGTTTTCGCGGATGAACCTACTGGCAATCTTGATTCTAAAACGACTATCGAAGTAATGGAAATGATCAAACATTTTTCCGTAAGGTACAATCAGACGATTGTGCTAGTAACACATGAGCCGGAGTTATCCGCTTATGCAAACCGGATAATAACGCTGAAGGATGGCGAAGTTATCAGTAATCAGGAGGTAAACAATGAAAATCGGTAAATTTGTAATTATTATAACTCTCGTAATCGCAATCATGATAGGCTATATGCCCTTAAACGCGGTGGCGAACGAAACCGGGGAGAGCGCAGCTAATGCATCTGAAACAAGTAATCTTGATAATATAGATACGCCGAAACCATCGGAAACGCCGAAACAGCCGGAACCGGCAACACCATATTATCCGCAATATTATCAGCAGTATGAAACCCCCGCCCCAACTCCAAAACAGCGCGAGGCCGCCCCGATGGTGCATATAGAAGGGAATGATTTAGGAACATTAAAGCCAAATCAGGAATTCAACGTGACGATATATGTGAAAAACGTTGGCAGAACGACAATGAAAAACACAGTCGCCGTGTTTAACCCATCAGATTCACTGATGCTGATAGAAAATTCATCGTCACAGGTTTTATCTGATTTAAGTCCGGGGCGAAAAGTGAAAATAGAATTAAAGATGAGAGTATTGGATAACGTTTCATCCCCTTCTCAATTTATACAGGTTGATTTGAAATACAACTATACCTCCGGGGATGACCAAATGAGTGATTCGTCAAGTGGTAAAGTCCCTGTATACATTACGCTTCCAGATAGCGTTTCGCCTCCTTTAATGCAAATCATTAGAGGCGACATTGGAACTATACATGAGGGAGAGGAATTCGCGCTTTCCATTCAGGTCAAAAATGCAGGTAAAACAACAATAGAAGCACCGTTTGTCGAATTTGCGCCATCGGACTCCCTGATGTTGGTAAGCAAATCATCTTCACAGCTTCTTCAGGATTTGCCGGAGGGCGGGTCACAAACAATAGAATTAAAATTAAAGGCCGCCGATTTGATTTCATCTACTCCGCAGCATATAAGTATTGAAGCAAAGTACAGCTATAAAGAAGGAAAAGAGGTAAAGTCCGGTTCGTTGAGCGACAAAATAACGATACCTGTCGCAATAAAGCCGGAGGTAACGTCTCCGAGGATACAAATATTGAAGGAAGATATGGATATTGTTCAGCCGGGGCAGAGCTTCCAGATGAAATTACATGTAAAAAACATTGGCAAGACTTTGATGGAAAGCCCTGTTATTTCGTTTGCTCCATCAGAATCGCTAATAATAACGGATAAATCCGCCACCTTCACTTTGCCCGAGCTGGCGGAGGGGGATATGGCGGAAGTAATATTAAACCTACAGGCGGCACAAGATATCGGGGCCCAAATACAATCCTTGGAGGCTTCGGTTAAATTTCATTATATGGATAAAAACCAAATAAAAGAAAGTACTCATAGTGAAAAAATATCAATTTTAGCAAAAGCAAAAGACAAAGATAACGAACTTAAATCAAGCACTCCCTACATTATCGTTGAAAACTACGGTTTTGGTTCACAACAGGTTGCGGCGGGAAGTATATTTGAGCTGGATATTACCTTTAATAATACAAATAGATCGAAAGCAATCGAGAATATCGTCTTTTCATTAGAACCCGGCGAAGGATTGTCAGTAAATTCCTCCGGCAATACCTATTACTATAAATCGCTTGGAGCCGGCGCGTCTCAGAGCGAGCGCATCCAGATTCTTGCCTTGCCCACAGCCAAGACAGGCTCAGCTAAAATTGAACTGTCCTTTAAATATGAATTTGTGGAAGGCAATAACCGCAATTCGGTGTCTTCCAACCAGAATATCAATATCCCAATTTATCAAATGGATAGATTTGAAGTAAGCCCAATGCCTGTTACAGAAACAGCGTTTGCGGGCTCCGAATTTACATTATCCCTCGCATACATAAATAAAGGGAAAAGCGATGTGTCTAACGTAAAGGCCGAAATTGTGGGCGATATTCCATCCATTGCTAAGATACAAAATCTCGGAAATTATGAATCCGGCAAAAACGGAAACATAGGATTTGTGGTGAATCCTGAAAATGAGGGCTCATATGACTTTAATTTGAAAATCACGTACGAAGACCCGAACACTGTTGAAAAAACGTTAGAATTCCCGGTGTCTTTAAATGTGTTATCTCCGCCCGTAGAAGATAATTTTGAAGACTTTGAGTGGCCGGAAGAACCAGATAATACTTCTACGGTATATTTCATTTTTCTCGTGGCAGCTTTGGCTATCATTGTTATGGCCGTCGTAAAAATACGAGCCAATAAGCGCAAAAAGAAATCAGAATCTTCATCCGTAGAATGGGAATACGATGAAAGCGATGAATTTGCGAGCAACGCTTTTGAGAACGAAAGCAGGGAGGAACGGCATATATGAAATCGCGAGATTTAATTAAAATGTGCGTTCAAAATTTGTTCCGAAGAAAATCAAGAACCCTGCTGACTGTTTTAGGCGTTATAATCGGCTGCTGCTCCATTGTTATTATGGTTTCTATCGGTATAGGAATGAAAGAAGCACAGGAAAAGATGCTTTTGGATTTGGGCGATATTACAATTATTAATGTAATGTCCCCAAACGGTTCAAAATCAAAAAATAAGCTCAACGATAAATTAATTGGCGAAATCCAGGCAATAGAAAATGTTGAGATTGTATCGCCGAAAATTACTGCGGAAAATGTAACAGTTAAACTTTATACGGGAACAAACAAACGCTTTTCATGTGAATATGTTACTCTTGTCGGGCTTAATCCTAAAGCTATTGAAAAACTGGGATACAAGCTGTTTGACGGAGGCTTTCAGGATAGAAGTCCCCAATCGGTGTTGGTTGGTCGGTATTTTGCGTATGGCTTCATGGATTCATATAGACCTGAGGATTCCAACCGAATAGATCCATATGTATACGACGCAGACTTTAATATGCTTGAACCTCCCGAACCCTTTTTTAGCCCCCTAAAAGCGGAAATAGAAATGGAAATTGGACTTGATAGTAATAAGATAACTGAAAAAATAAATCCTGTCGGAATCTTGAAGGAGGATTATGGCAAGGGTTTTGAAACGTTCGATGGGATAATTATGGATTTAAAGGAATTGGAAAAAATGTTGGATAATATCGGGCAGAAGAACAATAACGTCAAAAAGGAGAAGGGCATTTATTCTTCCGCCATTATTAAAGTAAACCATGTACAAAATGTTGCCGAGGTTGAAAAAAAAATTAAAACTATGGGCTTTAGAACCGACTCTATGGAAAGCATCAGAGAGCCATTGGAAAAAGACGCCAGACAAAAACAGATGATGCTTGGAGGGCTTGGCGCAATTTCATTGATAGTTGCCGCTATTGGTATCACAAATACTATGATTATGTCTATATCCGAGAGGACAAGAGAGATAGGGATAATGAAATCGCTTGGTTGTTATGTAAAAGATATAAGAAGGGTTTTCTTATTTGAATCCGGGCTAATAGGCTTATTGGGCGGCATTGCAGGAGCCTTGATAAGCATTATAACGTCTGTTATCATAAATGTTGCTTCATCACAGACTCCAATAACCCGGCTGTATGATATTGTTGACATTCTAATTACAAGGGGAAGCCGAATATCCGTAGTTCCTTTCTGGCTTGTTATTTTCGCCCTTGTTTTCTCCGTGATAATAGGATTATGTTCAGGTTATTATCCCGCGAACAAAGCAGTTAGGATTTCGGCGCTGGAGGCAATAAAGTATCAATAAATATGTGATTTAAATACGGACATTTGCGGCGATGCTCGCGCCCACCGCCGTGAACCAGCAGAAGTTCTTATTCACACTTTCAGGTTTAACCGGCATTTATCATTGTATTTTTCGATAAGGGCAAGCGCCGTCACGCTCAATGAATGACGGCGCTTTTGAAATGCTTTCGATAAATAACTGACTCTTACTTTCTTGCGCCGTCAGCGCCGACCTCATATCCGTCGATGGTGGTATTAGCCGCCAGCGTCCCATCCTCGCGGAAGTAGTACCACTTGCCGCCTATATGCACCCATTCCCCGGACACCATATTGCCGTTGGCGTAGAAGTAGTACCGTTTATCGTCCATATCCAGCCAGCCGGTACGCATAACGCCCTCGCTGCCGAAGTTATAACGCGCGCCGCCTATGGTCTGCCAGCCGGTGAGGGCGATGCCGTTTCGCGTGTAGTACACGCGCTTACTAAGGTCGTTGTTGGCGTTGCTCCAGCCCTCGGCGTCGCGGGAGCTTATCACATTCTCCACAAACCGTCGCAGGATGGTCGCGGCCTCGGCGCGGGTGGTGCTGCCCTGCGGGTCGAACAGGTTGCCGTCCTTGCCGGTCATAATGTCCGCTTTCTGCATGGCTGTCACCGCGTCCTTCGCCCAGGCGCTTATCTTCGCGCTGTCGGCGTAGGATGCCGCACTGTTCACGGTTGGCAGGGCGTAGCCTAAAGCCTTTGCGTAATTCGCCATCATCTGAGCCATTTGCTCCCGCGTGATGGGAGAATCCGGCGCGAACTTGCCATTGCCGATGCCGGTAACAATATTGTTTTTGGCCGCCCACTCAATATAGGGCATACACACGCTTGAATTGGAAACGTCGGTGAAACTGCTCTGCTTGTAGCCGCTCACATTCGCGCCGGACAGCTTGCCCAGCGCCATGAGAAAGTCAGCGCGGGTAATGGCCGTGCCGGGCGCGAATGTTGTACCGCTCG
>Ga0153949_1000236_pt1 | contig 18887 bp, 15 predicted proteins | sample TSNJ033MetaG_FD_104705 | JGI IMG/M metagenome (GOLD analysis project Ga0153949, IMG submission 104705) | Attine ant fungus gardens microbial communities from New Jersey, USA - TSNJ033 MetaG | ecosystem: Host-associated > Fungi > Mycelium > Unclassified | place: USA: New Jersey, Wharton State... | reverse complement strand
ATTAAGTAGAAGATAAATAATAATAATAATAAGAAAAAGAAAATAAATAATACTAATCATAACCAAAAATCCAGTATATAACAGTACTCCTCCCTCAAGACTGAGCTCTCAAAGCTCTAATGTATAAGCAATTCAATTATTACCTGATCAAATAAATAAAAGAATTTTACCAAATTTTTTCATTCTTAATCCTCAATCATCATCATATCCACCAATATAGACACTCCAATTACTATTGATGTTGTTGACACTATTACCAGTACTGACCTTATTCTTTTCAATGATGAGGTCTACAAACAAGAGAGGCTTTGTTATTGTAATAAGCTTTAACAACAAGAGAAGAAGAAAGCTACCAAACAACTGCAGCAAAGACAAGCTCATATAGTAGAAAAAAAATACCAGAATAAACTCACAGAGCAACTCCAGCTCCAACAAGAACAGAAGAAGCAAAATTGCCTTCATAAAGAAAAAGAAAAGTAAGAGAAAGTCTCTTATACATTGACTGCTAAACTTCTTAATGATCATTTCCACCAATTAAAGGCACAGTAACAGGATATTGTTACCAGAATCAAGGGTAAAATTGTTATGAAAAATCTTCAAAAGCAAAAGATTCTTTGTACTTCATTCTACGACAATTTCAAGAACATAATGCTAATTAGATCACTAGTGTTTTCCAAGAAGTATTGGGTGGAACTTTTACCAATGGAGAGTCCAGTCCAGCAACAGCAACAAAAGGAATTGGAGACAGAGTTTAGAGAAGGGAATGTAATGGGCAGCTATACTCTATGTCTGTATTGCTATCAGTACAGAACACCTTGCAAGCTTTAGGAATTAACATGAGTATTTCTTTATTCCTTAACTACTACTTAACTTAGTACAGGAAATCAACTGCCTGTCAATCTTGTGCTAAGGCCAGAGTAGCATGTTATTTGTCTTTTGAGAAATCTAGAAGGAAGGCAGATGAAAAACAGATATCCAAACACATGAGAATGGCAGCAAATAAGCAAGCATTAGACAAGGAGTAAAAACTTCAGATGGAATCTTTGTTAGAATAATTGGTGGTTCAAGTAGAACATTTGGTAGAGACAGTCAATCAGGTTAGAGATAAGTTGGACAGAGTAGACAAAGGTTCAAGAAGGTCAGAAAGTAAGTTGATTATGTAGACAGAGATAGTGAGGGAAAAAACAGAAACAGGGAAAGAAAAAAAGAAAAACAGAAGAGAGAATGGAGATAGATAGTTCTAGGACAGAGGTGATAGAGATAGAGAATTTGTATATGGAAGGAGTCAAGGAGCAATAGTCAGTTGTTTTGTTTCTTTTTTAATTTTATATCATTGTCTGCTCTGAAAGAATTCAGTATAAGAAATTGAAAAAAATTGTTATAAGTATCTTAGAAGTGACATCTTATCTTGTTACAATGAAAACTGTATGATTGGAATACAAGTATCCAACTCTACATAAAAGAAACTGTGACTCTGAAAAATACAAATAAGCAATGTATGCAAGAAAAAAAACTACACAAAGAATAAAATTGTTATTTACCAATTAGTACACACTTTGAGAAACAAATATAATAGACTAGTATTAGATTGATTAAAGACAGACTGTTTAGAGGTTATACTCTAGGACTCAGGAACTTTGGTTATATTCTGGAGTGCTATATACTTTGAATCTAGAATGGACTTAGATGAGTATGAAGCCTAGATAACCAATCAACAAGTTAGTATGCCATTTTAAAAGGAAAAGTTAGAAGAGTTTAAATAGCAAGGTTGTATAGAAGAGCAGTAAGGGAGGATTGGTGTTCAGTTTTCTTTTTATGTTAATTGAGTCTCAAAAATTTGTAATTTCTAATATACTTCTCAGAGTAAAGAGTGAGGACAGTGCCTTCTTGGCCCTTGTCTTTATCCCAGAAACTTTTGAAATTGTTGGATGCAATTTTTTTGAGTGTGAAAGGGATGATTTTGGTAAGAGGTTGAGTTGGTAAATGAGTTTTTATATCTATACTCTACTTTTCTTAGAGACAAGAAATAGTAGTTGCTTAGACAACCTTTTACAAGATAACAGACCTAAAAAGTCTGGCTAGTTATCAACTCAGATTGTATTACATCCATAAAATTTGGTATTATATCATATACCAGAAAATTCAGTATAAATTAATATTTATTTATTTTCTTTATTATTATTATTTACCTTCTATAGGAGTATTGTGTTTTAGACTAGGAGAAGTATTGCATTTCAGACTGACTCTCTTCTATTCCAATTGTAGTATATATACTGAATAGATATATAGGAGCAACTTGGTTTGTAGATTAAAGTCTTAAAGTCACAAAGCTGCTTTCTCTATACTCTTGTAGTGTTTTTTGCTATATAACTCCTTACTCCTGAATTTACCTCTCTTTTGGATGATATTCCACTACTCTGAAATAAGCAACTACTTATGTAATAGGAGATTGAGACAGTGTACAAGCTAAGGCCAAAGTTGTTCTACTCTTGTATTGTTGTTGTTGTATTCTCTCCAGACTAGTTGTAAAACCATAGGACTAGAGAGCAATATATCTCATTTCATTTAGTAGTGTGTTTTACTCTCTGATACCACTTTTTACATCACTTTCCAGAACCTAAAGTATGCACTCATAGTATATTCATAGTAATTTATAGTATATTCTAGCCTTTCTATACTACTATTCCTTTTCAACTTAACATGTTAGGGATGTAGATGAGGACTTGACTAAGTGTGGTAAGGCCCAGGGGTAGTTTACTGACTACTTTAATAGTAAGCTTGTTACAATATGTAAAAGTTGGTACCTTAGAGATACCATATGAGACAGATCTAAATTGATCTTACAATTATTTTGACTATTTTTATATTACAGATAAGCTGTGCTTCCTCTTTTTAATTTCTTTCTAATATCCCCACTATCTATTTATCCCCATGAACCCTTTAGCATACAATTGAGGACTGTCACTCTCTTTTTTCTACTTGTTTGTCACAATAAAGATCTCTTTTGTCCCTTTTATCTAAAGCTCACTATAAGGGAAGTTTTAGGTTTGAGGGTATTTTTACTAATTTTGCACTTTTCAATTTTATCTTGTATTTTTCAAAATTTTGAACTTCATATTATTTTCTAGAGCAGAATCCAACTAAGAAAAAAGAACAAGGAGTTATTAGACTTTGACAGTATAGCAAACTGGTCTAGTAGCATTGGTTAACAACCTAGAACAAATTTTACATAAAAGGCTTAGAGCAATAGGTGACCAGTATTAGGATCTTGTATTGTTTGGTGATATCTCAGAACTGACTGTACTCTCCTTCCAACAACATAGTAGATCTCTCTGGATCCACTGTGCCTAGATAGTTCAATTTTACAATCCTTCTGTTGATTTCTAAAGAGTCTTTTACTAAAACTGACCTAGAACCAATCTTAGTACAAGCCAACACTGACAATTTGGTTTCTATAGCCCAATCAAATACTTTAATACCTACCACTTACCACAATTCTAATAGCCAATGAAACATATCTGCAAAAAATCAGATGTCTATATCTTTTAGCCCAAGTGCACCTAAGTAAGATGAACAAGCAAAGATATTTACAAATTTTATTAGAATTGTAGAACAACTTTTTAAGATATCAGAAATCACAGATGATAGAAACTTGACTAGCTTATAAGCTATATTAAAGTAGATATGGTTGACCAATGGTTATCTTTTTTAGAATTTGAGAGAGGCTTCTGGAGCCAATTTCTAGATTGTCTAAAGATTGAATATTCTGAGCTAACAAGTGAGGAACAAGAAACTATAGACCAACTATACAAACTATATAGAAAAAACTCAGAGATTTCTATGTTAGATAAGGAAAAATTGATAGAATTTAAATACAAGTTTATGTATATTGTATAAAAGTATTTGAGACCTCTAGCTATTACAGAAAACTATGAGCTTGTGGAGCTTTTTGTACAGTATCTAGATGTAACATTCCAAAATATATTAAACTCTAGATTGAGTATACAAGGCATGCTAAAGGTAAATATCCAAGGAAGGAGCTGTATGAAGAATTTTTATGATCTAAAACATGTAGTACAAAAGACTATTGATCTTGTAAGTGGCAAAACAATAGCAAAGGCGCTTAAGCATACACCAGTAATTATGTCTAGAAACAGTAAAATAAATCCTAAGTCTAGAGAATAGGTATTATTTTCAAAAATAGAATCTGTTAGAAAAGTAGAAATGAGCACAAAAGTAAAGACTGCAGCAAGAACTTAATATATTGAAGACAATATATAAGATTTAGGAAAAAACTAAAAAGTGACAGGAAAAGAGTATATAGAGTGCTTTAGATGTTATTTACACCTTGATATAAACCCAAGAACAAGTTTATAAGGAAGTGAGTAGTTTGCTTATGAGATATAGACTGGATTCATTGCAAACAGGGCCATCAAGGCCTTTTAGAAAGTATTTTTATTGCTTTGAGCTAGATCATTTATTTCTTTTCTGTCTGACTAAGACAGAGGATGAAAAAAAAGATTTAATTCTAGTAGATAAATTCACAGTGAGATTTGCAAACAGAAAACCCATTTCAACAGAATATAATATATCTATTAAGGACTATGTTAGAAAATATCTGCTATTTTCTATTGTGGTGATAATATAGGGCAATCCAAAAGACACTTGTATGCTTATTGCACTATCAAACACTCCTCCAGGAGAGTCTCTGCTGCTGAAGACTCTAGAAAAGCATCTTCTAAGCCTTCTTCTACCTTTGAGAAGGAGGAAAGTAATAAGAAAAAGGTTAGTTCTGGTCCCAGGATACCTACTACCTTAAGAGTTACTATAGGCTATTGTCTCAAGAGTTACTATAGGCAAGTTCTCTTACAGAGTTACCTCTCTTCAGCTCCCTATTGTCCTTTCTCTCTCTGTTTCTGAAGGGAAAACATATTCTATGAGTTGAAATGACTAGGTTGTGTCTAAGGAGAGCAGAGATATTGCCTCTAGGATGGTCTCTGCTTTCCAGACCTCCATATTAACTGGTTTGATACCTCATAGTACAAACCAGCTGAGTCATTGTTCCAATTGAAAGATGGCAGTATAAGGTTAGGCATTTATAACGTGATAGGTGACTATGATACATTAGTTACTTATAACAGTGATAGTTTATCTCAGGTGTTACAACCAGTGACAAGTGATATTGTCACACATGATATTATATATGATAGTAACTTCTAGGATGGTAACCACTATGTCATATCTCTTTTGATTACTCTGGCTATTTAGAAACTGATACCAGAGTTCTCGCTTTATTTGTTTTGCATATTGTATGCTTCATTCAGAAGTATGCTATTGGGAGCTGTCCAATTAAACAGTTCTCTCCTATTATAGGAGCAAGTTTTTTTATGTGACATCTGTTCTAGACTATATCTGTAGTAGAGTAGGATTACTATAAGATTTTATCTCAGATTAATGCTCTTTCTCTTGTAGAGGTAATGAGGACCCTCTATGGTTTTAACTTACCTCAGGTATAGCAACTTAGCCTAAAATGACTTAATTATACTTCAAGTCTGAGTTGACAAGAAGAACTTGATAAAGTTCCCATTTGATTTTGTACACTATTTATATAACTACTACATGGTCTGTGCACTACTTTCCCACACTTATCATGTGATATGATATTGTGACATCCTAACATTGTCATGTGATACTTTCCATACTCTTTTCTTGTATAGTAAGTCCAAATAAGAAAAGAAAAGAAAAGAAAAAGAAAGTAAAATAAAATAATAACTTAGCTATTTTACCAAGTCATAACACTTTTCCTAACTTGTCTCTGACCCAATTTACTACCCCCACCAAATTCCCTACTTGAATGATCAACTGTTCCAACAATAACTTTATGTAAACTTTTCATTTCTTGTCTACTAAATACTTGCTTACTGCTGTTCTTGATCTTTTAGAGGTCTGTTCTTTGTCTGCCTTTCTTTTGAATTTCTTAAAGGACAGTTGACAAGCCACTCTTACTTTGGCATATGCTTGACAAGCAGTTGATTTCCTGTACAAAGTAGATTTCATACCAGGTATACAGAAAATACTTATGTTAATCCTTAGAGCTTGCAATATGTTCTGTACTGATAGTAATACAAGTATAGAGTTTGACCATCTATAACATTTTCCTTACTGAATTCTGCTTTCAACTCCTTCCATTGTTGTTGCTGGACTAGACTCTCCATAGAAAGTAACTTTATCCAATACTTCTTGGAAAAAATTGGCAATTTAATTAGTGCTATATTTTGAAAGTTGTCATGAAAAGAAGTGCAGAAAGTTTTGTACTTTTGGAGATTGTTTATAATGATCTTACTCTTGACTCTAGCAACAACATCCTATTATATTGCCTCCAACTGGTGGAAGTGGTTGTTAAGAAGGCAATAAGTTAATGCATTTGTGGTTTTCTCCTACTTTATCTATTTGTTCTTTTTCTTCTTTTCTTTGCAAAGACAATCTTATTTCTCTTGTTCTTGCTAAAGCTGAAGTTATTTTATGAGTTCATTCTACTGTTTCTTTTTAGCAAGACTGTTATGACACAGCCAAAATGGCTAAGTTGTTATTTATATTTCTTTTCTTTTCTTTTTTATTTAATTAAATAATTGGTGGATATATGAGAGGGAATGATTCAAAATAGATATACAAGACTTTATAAATAGAAGTAAATATAGAATGTATATAAGTAGTATACAGCAATTGAATAGAAACTTTATTAAGTTCTTTTTGTTAACTTGGACTAGGAGTAGTTCTAAGATATTACAGTCTAAGTTTTAACAGAGACAGTCTTGCCTATATTGTAATTATTTGGTAGCCTTTTTCTCCTCTTGCTTCTAGAGTTTGTTATGACAGCATAATCTCTCTTGTTCATAGGCTTTATTATTAGAAAGAGTGAGATTAATAGCATCTATATTGTTTATGTTAGTGGATATAATAATAGTTGAGGATCAAGAAAGAAAAAATTTGGTGAAGTTCTTTTATTCATTTGATTAGATAATAAATAAATTGCTTATATATTGGGGCTTTAAGGGTTCAGCCTTGAGGGGGAAGTACTATCATATACCAAATTTTTGGTTATATTTTATTATTTATTTTCTTTTCTTTATTATTATTAATCTCCTAAATAATTACTCCTAGCTATGTAGGTATTACAAATGGCCACTTACTGATTTGTGAGTTGATGATTTGATAATCAAAAGACTCAAAAAAGTAAAGTTTAGATAGTAGCAAAAGATGCTGTTAAGTCTGAGGTTTATCCTCAGATATACAGTCCTTAAATACATAATTGTGGTAGTCTGTGCACCAGGACAGTCTACTACATGATCACTATCTATTGTTCTACATATAAGAGTGCTATTGTTTTTGAAATAGAGATAACCTAACTGTCTTAGGGCAGTCCTTTGTTCTATTCAAGAACAAATGATAATCTATAGATAAAGATCAATATCATGTGCAAATATTGAGGACCTTGTATCTCTATGGGATCTTATCACCTCAGGATCTATTTATAGCCAAAAGAAGCGCATTGAAGAGAGCTTCATGATGGTCATTGAAGAAAACAATTATGTTAAGCAGTTCCCAAGATATCAGTGATTTAGTGTCTGGTGACTTGGTGATCACCAACTGATCTGCTGATAACTCAGTGAATACTGATTGCTTTGGGATGTTTTTGGTACCATTTGAAAGGTCTTCTTAAGGGCTTTTGGTGGCCATTTAGATCATCAAAATTGGTTAAGTATTCCTAGAGTTATGGTCTGAATGAAGTTTGTGACAGTAGGAGTATTGTGGTGTAGACTGGAGCTCTCCTATTCTAGTTATAGTATATATATAGAGTAGATATATAGTAGTAACCCAGTCTATAGATTAACGTTTATTTGTACTTGTCTATATTACTTTTCTCTTCCTATATACTTCTTAACTTGGACTTTGGACCTTCTCTCAGTTATCTGACAATATCTCCTTGCCTCTGATATTGATGATCACTTGCAATAGAAGATTGGAGTACAACACATATATTAAAGCCAAGATTGTTTTCTACTGTTGTCTCCAAACTTCTGTTCCTTGATTTATATATCTCAGAGTATATGTATATTTCATTCTTATTATTAGCTAGTACTTCTTGATTTATGTTATCTTAGAGTTATACTATTAGTGTTATAACTTGGCAAAATGGCTAAGTTATTAGTTATTTTTTCTTTTCTTTTCTTTTCCTTTCTGAACTTACTACACAAGAATGGAGTGTGAGAAAGTATCACATAACTAAGTGTCACAAGAGTCATAGGGCTATGAGTTACAGTCAGGTAATGGCACATGACTAAGTCACATGGGAACCGTGGGAAGATAGTGCATAGACCATGTAGTAGTTGTATAAGTAGTGTAGGAAATTTAACAGGAACTCTATCAAGTTCTCCTTGTCAACTTGGACTTGGAGGGTGATTAAGTTATCTAGGCTAAGTCACTACAATTAGCTAATATCTACTCTGCTTTACATTTCTGATATTTTACAGTAGTCCAGAGAGAATGTTTGTGATGACCTTAGCTTTAGCTTGTTGTTAGAAATGTAGAGTGAAGTAGAGGTTAGCTAATAGTATAACTCCAAGATATAATAATCAAGGAGCAGAAGTACTAGCTAATAATAAGAATAAAATATATGTATACTTTGAGATATATTAACCAAGGAGCAGGAGTTCTGTTATATACCAGAAATTTGGTATAAATTAATATTAATATTTATTTTCTTTTCATTTTCTTTATAATTTCTACTTTTAAACTCCTAAATTGTCTACTTCTATAGGATTATGATATAGACTAGAACACTTGTACTACTACTCCTATTCTGAGATTAGTATAAGTACTTTACTAGTATATCATAGTTCCTTAGTTCATAGATTAAAGTTACAAAGTCATTCTCTTGTAGTGCTCTTCTTCTCTGCTATATATTCTTAACTCTATTAATTTGAACAATATTCCACTACTCTAAAATATATAACCATATATACAATAGGAGATTGAGACATAGCACACAAGCTAAGGCCAAGGTTATTCTACTTTTGTATCATTATTGCATTTTTTCCAGACCAGCTATAAAACTACAGGACCAGAGAGTAACATCTTTTATTTCATCTAGTAGTGTGTTCCACTCTCTGACACCACTCATTGCATCACTTCCTAGAACCTAGAGTGTACATTCATAGTATATTCATAGTAATTCATAGTATATTCCTAGTCTTTTTATATTACTATCCCTATCTTCCTGACAAGTTTGGAAATGACAGTGAGAAATAATCTTGGCTTTAATGTATGTATTGTGCTCTGATCTCCTATTGTAAGTGATTATTAATTTTGGAGATAAGGAGATGTCATTAGATACTGTATTATGAGAGCCCCAAGAAGGAAACAGTCTTCCATACATTTAAATACTTAATCCAAAATCTCAAGTCATACAATGAGATCAAGGTATAAATAGCATGGAAACTTAGGAAACCAAATCACATGACAAGGTCAAGTGACTATAGAACATTCTGGAAGAATATGTGATTGTGGACTAGTAGTAGTACAGCCACTGTAAAATAGTATAAGTAGTAGTCCAATCCAAGGAAGAACTCGATGGAGTTCTTCCTGAACATCCACCTAGGGTAATCACTAAGAGCATTTACTACCTATCAATAACATACTGAGCAAGAAGTCTGAAGTTTGAGTTGAGAAGTATATAGGAAAGGAGAAGGAATATGAACAGTGGACAAGTAGATATTAATCTATAGACTAGGTTGCTACTATGTATCTACTCTGTATATATACTATCACTGGAATAGGAGAGATCCAGTCTATACCACAATACTCCTACATAGCTAGAAGTAATTATTTAGGAGATAAATAATAAAGAAAAGAAAAGAAATAATAAAATATAACTGAAAATTCAGTATATGACACTTGTGTACTGTGCCTTGATCTCCTGTTGCTGTTGTGGTCATGTATTTTGAAGTAGTGGAACATTGTCTGAAGATGAGATAAATTTAGAACTAACAGAGGTATATAGTAGAAAGGAATAGTATCATAGAACTTTGGAGATTGATGACTTTAATCTATGAACTAAGGAATTATGATATACAGTTGAAGTACTTATACAAAGTCCAGAATAGGAGTAGTATAAGTGTTTGGTCTACATTGTGATCCTATAGGAGTAGACAAATTAGGAGTTCAGGAGTGGAAATAATAAATAAAATGAAAAGAAAATGAAAAGAAAATGAAAAGAAATATTAATTAATACCAACGCTGACAGAAGTTCAGAAGCAAAATTAATAAATAAAATAAAAATGAAAAGAAGATAAATATTAAATAATACCAAGTTCTTGGGTTATTTTAACTTGCAATAGGCCCTATTTGTGTCAATTAATGGGTGGGCAAAATTAAGAGGCTATGCATTTACAATTCAAAGGTCAATACAAGACTTCTTAACCATTTTCTATGCATGTGATTGAGTACACTAGACAAGCACCAGACTAAGAACAACTACACAAGCAACTAGCCATCCCTTTTCAGTACTAGCTAAGGAGTTGTCTAAGGATTGGACTCTAAATCATTGTCTCGATGAACACTATGCCTGTCATAATGTGGAATTTCACATTGAATTTGGCCTATCACTGATGGATGACTAAGCGGCACAGACCTGTGCACCTAGTGGGAGCCATTTATCTCTATCTAAAGACAAGAAAGTGAAACACTTGATCATCAGGAGATGAACTAATTTCTAATGTAGCATTCAATGTTCCAACAGGTATTTGGCAGCAGTAGACACCTCAAGGAGGGGAAGGAGTGAACCCCCCAAGAGGAAACACGTTTTGCTTTGTCATCATTAAATAAAGATTTGATTCTCGCACTGATCTTTCATCCATGGCACAAGCAGCCCAATCATTCTACACTTGTCTCTCATGTTCCATCGCTTTTCTATCTCCAGAGGAACAACGCAAGTAACTCCATCAGTTATAATCTCCCTAATTCGCTCACCATCCTCACCCCCTCTTTCAGGCAATCATTACAAGTCGGACTACCACCGCTATAATATGAAACGTCGAGTAGCAGGTCTTCCCCCAGTTGCTCTCGCGATCTTCAATCAAAAAGTACTAGACCATAAAGAAGAGACTGCGACTGTGTCCTCTTCCAGAAGCGAGTTCTGCGAGGTCTGCAAGTGAGTCATCGAGGACCGAGTGAACGACATCCAACAATTCATAATTCCACAGTAAAACCTATACAACAGATAACTCGTACCGCTCCCACCTCCAGTCCAGAAAGCACAAGGAAAACGAAGTCCGAGCGGCTTCAAAATCCAAACCTTCATCAGAATCAGAATCCAAACAATTGGGTACCACCTCTCCTCCAAAAGCAAAATCGCAATATGGCCGTGGTGCTATTGAAAACAAAATTGCGTCACTCTCTTCAGATGAGGCGGGTACGGAAGATGATATCAGTCGTACGATTGATGATCGAATAGCTGCTATTCGCTCACGCCTTTCTTCATCCCATTGTCTCTTTTGTTCCGAACAATCTTCTAGCCTTGAAGGCAATCTGACTCACATGTCGATCACCCATTCCTTCTTTATTCCTGATGAAGATTATCTTGTCGACACTGCTGGCTTGATTGTTTACCTTGGTGAAAAGATTGCCGTCGGCAATGTTTGTATCTACTGTGGTGGTAAAGGAAGGCAGTTTCGCACATTAGATGCTGTTCGGAAACACATGATTGACAAGAGTCACTGTAAAATTGCGTATGACAACGAACACGAGCGGCTTGAGATCTCAGATTACTATGATTTCACCGCGTCCTATCCCGATGATTGCATGCAGAAGAAAAAGGAGACTTCCAAAGCAACTGACGAAGAGTGGGAAGACATGGATGAGGACGAGGTTACCTCAGGAGACCAATTGGATGAAATCGTTGACGAAGACACCTTGGAACCAGGTTCAAAGTCCAAAGACAGTGACGATCTTCATGAAGATCAGATCACATATGGTGACTCACATTTCGAACTAGTTCTCCCGTCTGGTGCTCGCATCGGGCACCGATCATTGAAGCGCTATTACGCACAGTCGTTCTCTAGTATGCTGGGCGGAGGCAAACCCGAAGATCCAAATTCTGGTGCTGCCCTCATTCGTCAATTAATAAAAGAGAAAAACTCGGATCAAGTTCCTCGAAAAGGAGGGTTTGGTGCATACGGGGCTGGAACAGATGTTGTCAAAGCACGGAATCGTGGTGAAGCTAGAGAAGCTGGTCGTCATGTTCGCGAATTCCGTGATCAGCGACGAATGGAAGATTTCAAAACCAAGGTTGGGTTTGTACACAATCACCAAAAACACTATAGAGATCCTCGTAAGTTGGTTTCTAATCTGGCTCAGATAACTCTTACTCAGCTATATCGTCTTCCAGTGCTTCAGTGATTCGACCTCGCGCCCCTCTGATTTCATTATCCCAAACTGATAAGATAAAAAATAGGAAATATAATACAGTGATGGAAATCAAGAAAATGAGTTGATTGAAAACGAACATTATGTCTTTTTTTTTAAGTCAGGAGCATTGTGTCTCACTTCTTTGATTTCAAGATTGGGTATATGTGTTATTTCCAAACATGTGAAAAACGAGCAGCGATAAAAATAACTAATCTAGTACAAATAAGCTGCAGGTACAATCCCCTCGCGTCCTGTACGAAGGTCCCGAGCATACCACCATCTATCCGAGAGGGTTAACATTCCATTGTTATAGTGGAAGGCAGTCGACTCACGCATGATCCTTGTCGTCCAAGATCTCAACCTCCATTCCAGTTTGCAGAGCGAGCTCACCCTCGCCATTTGGGGTAAAATCATATCTCACATGACCAACCCGACTATTCTCATCTGGTAGAAGACCACCAATGACTTCAGAAGGAGTCTCTGCTCGAAGATAGTTGCTGGCATCTGGGCCGAATGGATCTTGATCGTCGACTGGAATAGATTTATCCTCCTTCTCTAGACCGTAGCTGCCAAACGGACTATTTGTCCCTAATATGGTCGTACGTGTAGCAGCATTGATATGCTCTAACAGCGAAGAAGGACGGTGATGTGCCGAATCATCATCATCTTCCTCAGTTGTATCATATCTAACCTTGTCATCATGACGAGAGAAGAGAGTCCAAAGAATTCCGACTAGAGCCAAGAGGAAGACAATGCCAGCAGCTATAGCAATGGAAATCAGAATGACCACACCAGTAGCCAGGAATCCTGCAAAAGGCACATTTAAGAATACAGGTCAACTTGAATGAGAATACTCACTGTGCTGCGCGAAATCGAACTTTGCAAGCGAATGGAACCAGGAGGCGACGAAACCGGGCTTGCCGTCCGCATTTGTCGAAATAATGTAAGGAATGAATGTCTGTCCATCAAAAAGAACCGATGACGCATTCCCAGAATCCAGCAATGCGCCGGACATCATCAACACACGGTCGGGCTCAATGATACCTTGCGCTGTATGTGTATTTTGGAGTGGTACCATCGCGAGCTGAGATACAGACGTGTCCGCACTCATGTTCGAGTCTAATAAAAGCATCAGAACACATCTGTGTATTGCAACTCCTGATAGATACCAAGTGTTGTCCAAGTAGCACCGTTCCAGAACGACAAGAAAGAATCCGAGTCATCGAATGTCCTGCAGGAAGATTGAGCACAGTAGCACGTCAAAAATCTTCACACACCTCCCGGCAGCAAAGATACTACTCGCATTGTAGTTGTTGACTTCGATCGCGACAATCGGTCCAGGAATGTCTGAGGGTAATCCCAAGGGTATCCAGGTCGAATTTTCCAGAGAAAATTGAGCGACACTACAAGAAGTACCACCATTTATGGTGAGGGATCCTCCAACTATAAGGACTTCTTGGTTGTTCTTAGAGGATGTCAATGGACTGAATCAATGAGATCTTTAATTCAGGACTTACACCAGCATAGGCCACAGTCATGACTTGACCAGATATCCCCGCGCCAGGTACATTCCATTGATGACTACCTGTATCGTAGAGACAGACAGCTTCACACACAAGTGATCCAGCCCGGGAAAATGTACCAGCAACAATGATAGAATTGGTCTGAGATGTTGATTTAGAAATGGAGCAAACAACAGGAGACCTTTGATCACTGGCTTGTAGCGGTTGTAAACTACTGAGGTCCCACTGTTTGTCGACAAGATCGTAGATGGCTAAACCATCGGCATTTGTCCCGGAGATCGTGAACTGACCGCCAACGTAGAGACGATTACCATCAACAAACAATGAACGAACAACACCATCTAGTTGTGTACCAGAAAGACCAGAAGCAGATCCAGTTTTGGTATCATAGAGAAGGACACCTGAGATAGGACTATTGTCCTGGGGATTGTACGTGAAATTGCCGCCTAGGATTGTGATTTCCGTCAATGATGAGCCATTGGTCCAGAAGGCCCCTGTGAGGACAACAGGAGCGGTCGTTGGGAGAAGGGACGGCAATGGAGTATCAGACAATTGCCTTGTGACCATGCGGCGGGAGGACGTGTGTGGCACCCAAGCGGAAGGAGCATAAGAACGACGACTGCTGGAGTTGCTATTGGCTACCAATCGGGTTCCAGAGAGTGATATGGGGAGAAGGTCAACTTGAGGTTCATTCTCATCACCATTCTCTAGCATAGCAATGCCACTTGCACCAAACTTGCGGAAGCTGACCACATTGCCTGCAACCCACTGCTGTGAGGTGCCGTTCACGATTAAAGACATGTTACCAACAACAAATCCTCCACTACTTGACCAGGTATTTGATGTGATATTCCAGGCAGCCAAACTCGATACTGTGGCGTCACCAGCGAAAGAGAACGAACCAGCAACCTGAACAAGGTCGTTACTCAAACTCAAGCTATTGACAACACCGTCAACGCCGGAACCCATCAGTGTCCAAGTGTTTTGATTAATTTCATAGGCAGCAATACTTCGGAGCCGTCCACCAGTTGATGCATCAGCAGTGTCTTGGAATGCCCCACCGACATAAAGGCGATTTGTATCAATCAATAACGCAGAAACAGGTCCGTTCAGACCATTATTCGCGATCGAAACCAGTCGACCATCTCTGTACATTACAATATTTGAAGCTCCCGAAGCAGGACCCGAGGAAAGCTGGAAAGTACCAGCGAGGAAAATAAGACCAGAAGGATGATGAGCGACAGCTCTGATATCGGATCCGTTTAGCTGTGTTAGGTTATCGATGCCATTGCTCATCTCAACGCTGATGCTATCGAGGGGTGTCAATGAAGAATTGGGAAGCATCTGGGAGACATCATGACTGTTGCTATCAGATGCCAAAGACCGAGGCCACTCAAAAAACCCGAAACCATTTTGAATGCCCTGGAGTGCATTGGAAGAGGTGTTAGACCCCATGAAATCAACAGATTTAAGCACCAGCTGGACGCGGTCAGCCACAATCTCATATCGACCGTTGCTGCCAGATCCCTCAGGCTGATCAGCCAAGACCATGGTGATGGTTGTGACAAAGTCAACACCGGATGGCTTGACTGGTCCACTATAAATCTGAGCAATATTGTTGACCTGGTTTTGCTGTGAGATAGTGGTGACAACGGGAGGAAGCCCGTCACCAGGGAAGATGGTGACTTTGACGCTTGTTCGGGAGTCACAGTCAAGAAAATTTGTGCATCCAGGTATCAGGAGACTGACATCATAATTTCCTTCGGCAGATACGAAAGGTAACCATGTGAAGCTAGGTCCCGAAGCTGAAGGAGTTCCGACATCAAAATCGGAGACAAGAATTGTCTGGGTGGTTCCTGCAATGCCTGTAGTTGCAACCTTAGCAACCCAGTTCCCTGTTTTATTGGTGTTTGAAGGGCTAGGCGCAAAGCATGATTGGCCATTTTCTTGTTCGACAGCAGAAGCGAATGCACCAGAGGAAAGAAGTTGAAGTAGATGTAGGCCTGGGCCATTTCCGACGAAACCCAAGAGTGTGATTTGGATACCAGTAATCTCTAACGTGGAATCGAAAAGGAAGTCTTGATATAACAGAGAGGAGTCGGTTGATAAAGGACAGGGATCTGTGCAACTCCGGTTTTGACTTGTAGTGGGATCAATATAGGTCAGAGGCCGTATTTGATTATCTGGAATAGTCGTTACACTGGTATTGATAGTCAGAGGAGTTGGAAAAGGCTGGTGAAAAGGGGATACTCACCTGAAGGCAGTTGTCCCGTGATTGGACTGGAAGGTATTGCCAAGACGTACACCATTGGCAGAGATAGAGGAGAAGGCCCGCACAATGATCAAAGGAGTCCCATTGTCAATCGCAAACCATGAGTTCCCTGGTCCGTCTGGTCCAGCCGGACAGAGAACATTCTGGATGTTGTTGAATCCAGGTTCTGAGGTCGAGGGGGAACCATCAACTTCTGCGCTTTGCAATGGAACAGAGACAAGGGAGGAGGTAAAAGGCGTAGCACCAGCGGAGAATGGTACATTGGGATTATGAGCAGTACTGAGTGAACCAGTACCGAACGTAGTCACGAAGGAACCGGCGAAGAAAATGGAGGAGTCAGAGGAGTTGGTGGTTATAGAGTTAACACGAGACTGTGCTCCTGATAACCCTTTGAATGGAGGAGGGTTCCATGATCGGGCCTGAGTGTCCCAAACGGCAACGGCAGAGCCTGGGGAAGTAAAGCTACCACCCACCCATACCTTTTTTTCATGCAAGTCACAGAAGACTGAATATATTTCACCGTTCGGGGAGTTAGGTGTGAGGGCAGAGAAGGAGTTTGAGGAAGGATTGTACAAGGCAATATTGGTCGTGGAGGTATCCGCAAGAGAGGTAAAGGAGCCACCGAAATAGGCGACACCGTCTAGGTCACAAGCAGCGTTGATTCTGCCTCCCGGATTTGTTGAGGCGAGGCGAGCCAAAGAACCATCCGAAGAGCGAGAAAAGAGGGTTGAGATTGCTGGGTCAAAGGTGACAGATGAATTTGAGAAAAAATCAAAGCCAGCAAAGGCACCAGCCAGGCCGACCCTGCCCATGCGGTCAAAGTCAACTTGGGGGAAAGCGGCATAGACGGACAGAACCCATGTAGCGAGGAGGAAAACGCGCGATGGTGAGGAAGGGGCCATGGAGTTCAATTAGCGAATTAGGGTATACATGCAAAATGGCAGCGGACGACTACAAAACATGCTGCCTCCTGGTTGGGCTATATATTCTCACGGTCACTATCTATTGCTTTACAACAAAATCACTCAGATCTGCCTGCGTACCCACTCCAATAAGGAACGGCGATGCTTGTTCAAATACCCTGCAAATGATATAAATCGGCTTTCACGTAGTCACTGGTGTACACAACTCACTGAGGATACCGGTATCGATGCACCGGTGGCCGTCTTGCACTTGTCGTCAGCCTGGTATTGTCAGCCACTTCTGCCTGGAGTGCCGTGTTCTGTGTATTTACTTCTACCCATTCCTTTGAAGGGGTTGTGTACATCGCAATCCAGCGGGTAAGATAAATGTTGTCACCAGGCTCCGGGGCATACTTGTACGCAGCGGTAACAACACCAGCCACGATGAGTGCATTGCGCCAAAATGGAGTCGTAAAATCTGGTTCACATTTCATTCCATATTTCGACCTCCAACACGCGACAACGGACCTTCTTTGGAGAAACTATCGTGTTGTTCGCCATGACCTCCCGAGACCCATCTACGATATGGTAGAGTGACTTGTCTGCAAGGGACACCGATGGAACGGAATCTGGCCAATAACATGGAGGAAAAGAGAGGAACAGGCCGGCGCGTACCGGTTGATTTGCAATCAAACAGAAAAATAATTAATTATATGTACTTCAATTCTTGCCCCTCCTCTCGTGCATCATGTTGCGCACTTCTGAAGTGGCGCCTCTAATCCAGCCCCTTCTTCGTAACCATCCCACAAGACGAGGTGTGAATGCTGCCGTGAGCCCAATACGTATGGGCAAGAAAAGTGTCTTGTGAATAGTGTAAGCCAAAACCAGCATGGCGTACAGCCCCTCCGAGCCTCCCTGGTTCCCATGGCTGGCTCGGTCAATCTCGTCACGACCAGGCTCTGCAGGTCTTGAGTGGTATAGATTAACTATCATGTGCTTGGCCTGTGCTGCGACACGCGACACATAATCTGCTCCAAGTAAATTGATGCCCACAAACGCAACGCCGAAATCGAGGGCAGACAAAATCAGGTAAACCCCAAGGGCATACCAACCGTAAGATTTTATCAGATGTTTCAAGCGTTGTGATAGTGTCACACTTTGTGGCCGAGAATTCAATGAGGGGGGCGGTGAGTTTGTAAGACGTGCTGGAAAACGATGGAACAGCTGACCAGCCCTAGGAAGGGTACCGCGGGCGCGCGTAGTAGGCAACAAAGGTGCTGTAATGCTAGGTTTGACAACCTTGAGGATGTTGAAACGAGGAACAAGGCTACGGATAAGGAGCATGGGCATGGAAGAAAAATAAGAAATGAGAAACGGCAACAAGTGATGTCATCACCTCCGATCACGCCATTCCGCAGATTCAGTAATCCCTTATCCAATGTTATGCCTTCCACGAGGTTTCGGCCTGTACCTTCAGCACGAGGCTTTCACGCATGCTTCTGGTATATCCATATGCTTCTACTAGTTCCAAGGGCCCATTGTTGTGTCTCAGCAAGTTTGCTACACTCACTTTTCTGAGTGTCTGCCGTTGGGGTGTAACAACTCAATGTCCTAATGTGCTAGAGCCAAGAGAACCATTCTGAATCATGCCCTTACCGGGGAACACCGACAAGGATTCTTTCCCAACAAAAGGGTTGACTGTTCATGTAATCTCTTTAGGTTGTT
>Ga0153949_1000234_pt1 | contig 18902 bp, 17 predicted proteins | sample TSNJ033MetaG_FD_104705 | JGI IMG/M metagenome (GOLD analysis project Ga0153949, IMG submission 104705) | Attine ant fungus gardens microbial communities from New Jersey, USA - TSNJ033 MetaG | ecosystem: Host-associated > Fungi > Mycelium > Unclassified | place: USA: New Jersey, Wharton State... | reverse complement strand
ATCCTTGAATATGTTCAAATCCTTCTTGCTCAAAAAAGATTCTCATGATGTTATATGCGTTGTGCCAATCTCCTTTTTCCTTGGGATAGTTTTTCTTAAGCTTTTTGGTATCTAAATCAAAGTTAATGCCTTTTCTTTGCTGATTATTCATTATCTATCTGTTGAAAAAATCAGTAATAAGATTTTCTCTAATATCTCCCCTCTGCCATGTACAGATTTTTAGGCCTTTAGTGATGGCAGGTGTGTCCTTCACACTAAACAAAGCCGCCCAAAGCCGCCCAAAGCCTTGTTTCTCACCACTATCTGAATATATGCGCTCACCAATATCTTTCTTTTCACAAACGATGCTTTCTTCTTCAAATATCTCATCTGTCCGAGAACAGATCGCTTCAATCTCTGCAGATCCTAACCGATCCGTATCAAATAACATTCTCACACTGTACATATAGATCATCCTCTCCATTTCGCCGTTGCAGCTGCAACGTGCAAAACACTATTGATTTCAACTTTAATTATAATATTACAAAACAGCAAAGTCAAGCGTAGTGATTGATCTGGGTTATTCGGGTTATTCGTTATAATGTCAATTCCTTCTGTAAAACCAACTCTACAGAATGGCAACGTCAGCAGATGGCAGAACACGCTGCAAGTTTAATGTTGCGAAGAATCGAAGAACCTGAGGCTGCGCCCAAACGTATCATAATTGATCCCAAACTGATTATTCGTGGTACAACTGCATCCTATATACCAGATTGATTTTACTAAAAATCACATGAAGCTCCCGAAATCTGGCAAAGCCAGAACGAACCTTTATACTGCAATAAAACAGGACTGCCTCATAGTGAGACAGTCCTGTTTTATTTTTCACCGCAAAACCATAAAGGATTAATCTATAACTTTCTCATCTTTCAAATTTTGAATCTCATTTTCGGTAAGCCCATATGTATTACGCAATACATCTTCGGTATCCTCCCCCAGCAGTGGAGGACGCTTGTAAGTCTGTCCCGGGGTCTTGGATAAGCGTAAGTTAGTGGCAACTTCCGGAATCTCTTTGCCATCCGGGAATTTAAAAGTTTTCATTACATTACGTGCAATAAGCTGAGGATTTTTTACCACATCAGACATATCAGCAACAACAGCACATGGGATTCCCAGTTTGGCCAGTTGATCTTCTACATCATATGCTGTTTGAGTGCCTACCCACTTCTGCACTTCTATTTCTACTGCTTCTGCATTTGCCATCCTGACAGCAGCATATTTAAACTTATCCTCTGCTAACAGGTCTTCACGTCCAATATGCATACAAAGTCGTTCGAAATGCGGATCTGTTCCGGAATGAATATAAACATATTTTCCGTTTTTATCCTTGAAGGCGTTTGCCGGGGACAATACTCTGTCACGATTTCCAAACTGACCGGTAATCTTTCCGTTTGCCAAATAATGTTCAGGTGCATAAAGTGAGTAAGCTAATGCTGCCTCTATCATTGCGACATCAACATCCTGCCCGCCATGCTTTGGACGACTGATGATAGCCGCCAGACATCCCAATGCACCAAATGTTCCTGCTATAAAATCCAGATAAGCTTGCCCCATCAGTAATGGCGGCTGACCTTCTATACCAGTCATACTCATCATGCCAGACATTGCTTCCAGCACGCAATCAAAAGCAGCACGATCCTTATATGGTCCTGACTGGCCATATCCCGAGATATGTACTACGATAATATCAGAGTTGATTTTGTCTAATTCAGCTCGCCCCAATCCCATTTTATCCAGTGTTCCAGGTTTAAAATTCTCTACAATTACATCAACCTCAGTAAGCATCTTCTTGATAAGTGCAATTCCATCAGGTTTTCTAAAATCAATCTTCATACTGTGCTTGTTACGGTTCAGTCCAGTAAAATATAAGCTTATATCATCTGAATATGGTATGAAATGACGCGTATTATCTCCGACTCCTTTTTCTATTTTAAGCACCTCTGCACCTAAATCACCTAATAACTGTGCACAATATGGACCAGATATAAAGCGAGTAAAATCCATAACTCGAATTCCTTCTAAAGCACCTTTGTTTAACATATTATTCTTACCCTTTCATATATTTTTGTTTATTCACTAGCAGCATCTGTCTTGGACTGTGGTTCTTTGAAAAAAGGCTTGCCCAGAGGAAGGTTCATACCTGCAAATCCCCACATAGGAGAAATTGTCATCAAAAATCCCAATATTCCTACCGCAAATAATAACCACGCACAGACAGGTCCGACAGCATCTCCAAGTATGCCAAGATTCCATAACCCCATCAATACCAGTGCAATTCCGGCAAGCAAGAATACACCAAATCCTACTTTTGGGGCTGTACGGTTTGCCGGCAGAATTGCTAACAGAAACAGACCGGAAAACAACCAGCAAATCCCCCCAACACCTCCGGAGAATGGAATTTCAGCCGCTTCAGCAAGTGCCGATACAACATTCAGCAGTCCGCCGACACCAGCAAACATAGCACTAAAAACCATAAATACATTTGCCTCAAAAGCTAAGCCTTTTGAGTACAAAATGATAGCACCAGCCAAATAACTTCCGAACGCTCCAAGCTGAACGCATCCAACAGCCAAGTTACCGCCAGGTCCAAGAATCCCAAGAATATTTGCCCAAAAAAGAAAACAAAATACAGTAAAAATAAAACAAATGGCAGGTCCAGAATATCCATTAGCCTGCTGTTTAGCTTCAACAATGTTTTTAGTTTCCATAATTTAACCTCCTATGTATTATAGCCAGCCACAGTCCATATTTTGCAATCTATGGCTTGGCATCAATAAGTTACTTTGCGTGATTAATCAATCCAGCCTCTTTGCTGTAATTCTGTTGCCTGTGCATAATCGTGACCAAAGATAATCTTAGCGTCATATTTCTTCTGCATTTCTTTGAGCACATTGATATTCTTAACAAAATTCAAATCCTGCAGCGCACCTTCAGGACCACGACAATGATCATAACTTTCCTGTGTATACACTGTATCTGAAACCACCAGCACAGTACCTGTGTTCTTCAAATTTATACGCAGACCCAGACAGGCAGGTGTATGGGCCTTCTGCTCAAATACAATCAAATCCTCAGCCAGTTTAAGTTCACCGTTTGTAGGTTTAAACTCCACCCCCGGAATATTACTGAATGTAGACCTGATATAAAATCCTCCGCTTTCTTTAGACAGACCTGAGGTATAGAAAGCTTCCCTCAAATCTGCTTCAGCGGTAATTACTCCCTTAGCACATTTTGTATTGGCAAAACGGTTAAGACCACCTGCATGATCAAGGTGCATATGGGACAAAATCAAAATATCAATGTCCCCAGGTGTCATCCCTTCCTCTCCAAGACATTCAAGAATTGAGCGATGGCGCGTTATTGGAAAATCTTTCTTAACCCACTCAGGGTATGAATCCTTCCAGCCATCATCATTACCAGTATCAAAAAGAATATTACCGAGTTTAGGATGTTTAATCAGAATTGCCTGCATTGGAGAAGTAACCGGTTCGGAATGGTCTTTTGTAGCCACCAGCTTGTACTTTTCAAAGTCCATTTGTCCACAATCCAATACTTTAATTTTAATACTTTCCATTTCTTTATCCTCCTTATAAAAACTTTAAACACCACTTCCTTGTGGCCGTTGCAGGGTCTCCAAATCATAAACCGCACTCATTCCTATACGCACATCGTTTTGAATTCCGTATTGAGAAGCAGGATACTTCATTCCATTTTTGAAAAGATGATCCAACCCATCAAGAATTTTGGGAAGATATTCAGGCGGGAAAGCCATCACTAATTCATCCTCCAATACACCGCCAAAGCGTCTTTCTCCGAAGCAAGGAATAGTGAAACATGGCTTTCCGGTAACGCATGCACGCACCCATGAATCTGAACAGGAACTCTCTCCGACGAAAGAGACACCCATTGGCTTATAGTCGTCATACTGCAGTGCACAAGCAATAAACATAATTTGTTCCGGCAATCCATATACCAATATAACGTCAGGCTCTTTCAATCTTCCCAGGATTGCAGGAGATATCGCAACTGCCTCATAAATTTTGTCCATAAGGTACATAGAATTCTGATGCTTGAATGTATCTTCATTTGTTGCATACCAGGCTCCGGTCAAGTGCCTGGCTTTCTTAAAATCATTTTTCCCAATAAAACTGCAAACACCTGAGCACTGCAATGTAGGCAGATGCTCGTTACAGAAGCCAATCGTAAAATTCAATCGTGTTGTTTGTGCAATCAACTGGCAGGTAGTAAATAACTCGCCTTCTTTCGGAATACGAATTTTAGGAACGGCCTCCATTTCTTCGCGCTTTTCATAAAATTTCATTGCAGTAACAGTTGGTTTCAATTTTAAAACTGTATTCAGTCTACTGACATATTCCGGTATCTTTTTTTCATCGTAATTGTAATTATTATCCAAGCTGCTAACCTCCTTTTATATTATTGAATTAATATTTCTTTCAAACCAAACGGACCATTCTGCCCATAAATAGCAGGATTGATTTTTTTTAAGTTCTCACTAATCAGCGGTTTGAACTCCATCAAATCTAATATTTGTGTCTGTAAATCAATGCCTTCTGCTATTTCAGTCAACATCAGTCCATCCAGTGTCAGTTCAAAGACAGCACGTTCTGTTACATAGTGCATCTTCTGTCCTTTCTTGCGTGCGATCAGGCCATTATAGGAAATTTGCTGCAGCTGATTAACAAACTTAATCAGTTTTCCTTCCTTCTGAATAGTAACCTTCCCTTCCCCGAAGGAACAATCTAGCCCCTTGCCTGTAAAAGTGGAACAAAAAACAATATGCTTCGCATTAGTCGTGATATCAATGAAACCTCCTGCGCCGGTAGGATTCGGACCCAGGCGGGTGGCATTGACACTTCCATCAGCATCGATCTGACCGGCTCCCATAAAGGTGATATCCACACCCTGGCCATTATAAAAGTCAAATTGATCGTCATGCCTTACCAATGCTACATTGTTTTTTGCAATGCCGAAATCGACGCCTCCCATAGGCACACCTCCGTAGATTCCTGATTCTACGGTAATGGTAACATCATTTGAAATACCCTCTTCCGCAATGATAGGACCGACTACATCATTTGGAATACCAGTTCCTACATTCAAGATATCATCCTGGGACAACTCTATCATAGCACGTCGTCCAATAACCTTTCGAATATTCAGCGGTAGCACATCGGATAAGTCATCAGAGGTTCGGATATTTCCACAGTATGCCGGATTGAAAGCAAAGCTGTGGGTCTGACGATGATCCTCGTCCGGATTCGGACACATAACAACGGCATCGATGAAAACTCCTGGGATAGTTACTTGCTTACAATGGATGGAATTAGCGGGTACTTTGTATTTTGCCTGAGCAATAACCTTCCCTCCGAACTTCTTGCAAGCCATGACTGCAGACCAAACCTCCAGACTCATAGCTTCTTCCTCGGTAGACAAGTTTCCATTTTCATCCACGCGTGTACCGCGAATAATGCAATAGTCTAAAGGAATCGGCTTATAGCGGATGTATTCCTCGCAGTCGATGGTGACAATATCAACAATATCAGGTGCTTGTTTGGTTACTTCGTTCATTTTTCCGCCCTCTAATCGAGGATCAATAAACGTACCAAGTCCCACCTTGGTAATCTTGCCTGGCTCGCCTCCTGCCATGCTGCGGTATAGCTGGGCGAATTGACCCTGGGGAATATTGTAGGCAAGAATCTTATTTGAAGCGATTAACTCCATCATCTTAGGCTGCAGTCCCCAATGTCCTCCAATAATCCGTGTCAGCATGCCTTCATGAGCAAAGTGCTGAATTCCCCTGTCGCGGTCGCTCTGACCACAAGAATGAACCACCGTAAGATTATTGGGACTTCCCGTTTCTAAAAAACTTTTCTCCAGGGCTTTCAAAATAGTCTCGGAAGCAGACACCAGTGTCATGCCTATCGTAGCAACAGTAGAACCATTCTGGATCATTGCTGCTGCCTCTTCTCCGGATATAAACTTAGGTTTCTTCAATTATCTCCCTCCTTTCCCGGTGTTTCTGTAATCGTTTCTTGCTCTCGTGCCAGCCGTGTAACTGCCTCTCCTTCGATAATCATCCTTCCATCTTGATCGTAGCAGTTGGTCTGCATCAGAACTTTTCCCTTGCCCAGCTTTTCCTTACATGTCACCACTGCCCTAATTGTATTCCCAATATATACTGGTGCTGTAAATTTTACCGTCTGTGAGATGTAAATAGATGTAGGAAATGCATTGGTAAGTGCAGTGGAAATCAAGCTTGAAACTAATGCACCATGGGCAATCCTTTGCCCAAACTGACTTTTTTTTGCAAATTCATCATTGATATGCATCGGATTACAATCACCAGAGACAGCCGAAAATAACAGGATATCTGCATCTGTAATAGTTTTTTCAAAGGTATTGGAATCCCCCACATGTAATTGATTATAGGTGTATACCATAATTCCATCCTCCCTTCTACCTAAATAATTCCTTCCTCTTGGAGTGCCAAAAGCTGTTTTTCACTGTATTTCAGAAGATTTTTGTAAACTTCTCTGTTATGCTCACCCAAGAGCGGCGCTCTGTTACGGTTATTGATCGGTCTTGTCTTCAATTTGAGAGGGTTACCGCAATAGGGTACCTGGCCAATTCCAGGAACATCAGTCCAAACAATCAATTCCCGCTCTTTACTATTCGGATCTTTCATCATTCGTTTAAAATTGTAAACAATAGAAATGGGCACCCCCGCATCAGAGACGATTTTATCTGCCACCTCACATGTCACAGTTTTAAACCAATCCGCAGTCAATCTATCCAGAGCCTCGTAATTTGCCATCCGGTTCAAATGTATAAAGTATTTCTCGTTCATCAACTTTGGATCACCTGTTACCATGGCAAATCGCTTGTAATTTGCATCTGAACCAGCGTGAATACATATCCACTCCCCGTCTTTACACTCATAAACATTGGAAGGGCAGCAAAGAGGGTCCCCTGTATCATATTTCGGTACCACTCCGATATCAACCTCATTAATACCAAAAGTAGGCAAGCGTGTTTCAAAAAAGGAAAAGATACAGTCCACCATCGCCGTATCAATATACTGTCCCTGTCCTGTCTGACCCCGATCATAAAGAGCCATCATAACAGCCAGTGCATTATATACACCTGCAATGTGATCTCCTAATGGCAAACCTGTAGGGCGCGGGCCCGTCTTCGTGTAATTGATAGCATGCAGACCTCCCATAGCAGAAGCAATACCATCCATACACGTCCTCCTGCTATAGCGGCTGTTTTGCCCGAATCCGGAGATGGATGCCATAATGATTCTCGAATTTATTTCTTTCACCGTATCATAGCCAAATCCCATCTTTTTCATAACTCCAGGTCGGAAATTTTCAATTATTACATCCGCACTTTTAATCAGCTCACACAGCATTTCCTTGCCCTTTTCTGATTGTAAGTTTAAGGTGATTCCTTTTTTATTACGGTTAAATGCTGTCACATACATACTAACCCCGTCTTTGAACGGACCCAGGTGACGCCCTTCCTCTCCGAATTCCACGCGCTCAATTTTAATTACTTCCGCTCCCATATCAGCCAGCAGCATTCCGCAAAACGGGCAAGCAATGTACTGGCCGAAATCAAGTACTCGAATTCCGTTTAATAAACCTTCCATTTTTTTATTTTTCCTCATAAATGTATTTCCCTTCTCTTATCCAGGCGGAAGCCCAAAAAATATCTTTTTGGTAACGTTTGGCTAAACTGTCCAATACCCCGGCTATCTCTTGCGGCAGACAGGATTGAATATAACTAATTGGTCCTTGTGTATGATATCCATACTCCATCGCCTTATCACAATCCCGCAGCGTACACACGCCCTCCTCGGCTAACTTGCATGCCTCATTGGCCTGAATGAAAAACATGTTTCTCACATCATACTTTCCACTAAGTTTCTTTTCATCCAAAACAACTTTTCCTTTTGCAGGCCAAATATAATAGCCCCGTCCGCTTTTCTTTCCTAATCTACCAGAAATCTCCAGCTCTTTTGCCGTCTCCGACGGACCATAATCCGGTGATAAGTACTTCTGATAATATCGCTGTACACTATTCATCACATCAATGCCCGCAAAATCAGCCAGTTCCATCGGTCCCATTTTTTGTCCAATGTGCCGCAGGGAAAGATCAATGTCCTCTGGTTCAAATTCTCCGGAATCTATGCAGAGACCATGATAGACACATACCGGTCCTGCAATCCGGTTGGCAACAAACCCTGGCGTGTCTTTTTGTACAAGAAGAGGGATTTTTCTAATTCTTTTTACATACTCTATGCCAAAACGGATTGTTTCTTCAGACGTCTCGGCACCCCGGATTACTTCCACCAATTCCATAACCGGCACAGGATAAAAATAATGCATCCCCATCACTTTATCACGTCGGTCAGTAAATGATGCCAATCTGGTAATACTCATGGTCGAAGTATTTGTTGCAATCAAAGCATATGAGGGTGCATACTTGTCTATTTCTTTCAGAACAGCCGCCTTTAGTTCAAATATCTCCGGAACTGCTTCTATTACAAATTCTGCCCCACTTACCGCATCCTGCAGGGAAATAAATCCCCTCAAACACCCGCTTTTGCAATCCTCCAGCAGTTTTTGAGATATTTTATTTTTGCTGTAAAGCTTGTCCAGATTCCGATAAATCCCTGCGATACCTTGCTTCATTGAATCTTGATTATGTCCACAGAGATGAACCTGATAACCATTAATCAGTGCAGTCTGGGCAATCCCCTGTCCCATGTTTCCGTGTCCAATTACTGCAATCGTACTTACATCCTTTAATTTCACAGCAACCCACCTCTTCCAGATAAATTTAGCTACATTTTGTAAAATACATCGAAATCCCCTGTCCGCCTCCAATACACATGCTGATCAACGCATCCTTTTTATCGGTTCTCATCAATTCATATAAAACTTTGACAGCCAGCACACATCCGGTAGCTCCAATCGGATGACCAATAGAAATTCCTCCTCCATAGATATTCACCTTATCCATATCCAGTTCCAGATCGCGTGCGACTGCCACGGATTGACTTGCAAAAGCTTCATTAATTTCAAACATATCAATTGCTTTCAGATCAATATCCAGCTTCTTTGCCAGTTTTTCGCTGGAAAGCTTAGGTGTATATCCCATAATTTCAGCATCAAGACCTGCGACAGCATATCCTTTAATATTTAATTTTGGCACAATCCCCAGCTCTACTGCTTTTTCCTTAGACATGACCACAACTGCAGCTGCCGCATCATTCAGACTGGAGGAATTACCCGCTGTCACAGTACCTCCCTTTACAAAACAAGGTTTTAACTTGGCCAGCTTTTCCATGGTCAGACCGTCTCTTGGATTTTCATCCGTATCAAAAATAATTATATTACCTTTCCTGTCTTTCAATTCTACCGGCAAAATCTCATCTTTAAATTTTCCTGCTTTCACTGCTTCTGCAGCCCGCCGGTGGCTCTGCACGGCAAATTCATCTTGCTCTTTTCTTGAAACATTAAACTGCGTAGCTACATTCTCAGCAGTCACTCCGTTGTGGTTACCATCCAGCGGCCACGTCAGAATATCAAGCACACCATCCTCAAAAACCTTATGACCCATTCTGGCACCCCAACGCGCATCTTTCACATAATAAGGAAGCTGGGACAGATTCTCTGCTCCTGCCGCTACTACCACATCTGCCATACCTGTCTGGATTTCCATTACTGCTTCTGCAATTGCCTGAAGACCAGAACCACACTGACGGTTTACTGAAAATGCAGTAGTCTCTTTAGGCATGCCGGCTTTCAGGCTGATAGCTCTGGCTACAAAACCACACTCCGCAATTTGTCCAACCTGACCTATTACCACTTCATCTACCTGTTCAGGTTTAAGGCCTGCTCGCTTTACTGCCTCCTTTACCACCATAGCGCCTAAGTCAATAGCAGATACGTCTTTCAAACTTCCTCCATATGAGCCTACTGCTGTTCTAACTCCTGATACAATTACTACCTCTTTGAATTCTCCCATTTTTTTCTCCTCGTATTTTCTTTTCTTATACAATCATTCCGCCGCCAACATTAATCACTTCGGAAGTAATGTAAGATGCCTCATCAGATGCTAAAAACGCTACCATATTACCTACGTCTGATGTTTTTCCCGCATATCCCATTGGTATTCTCTGCATCATGCTGTCCCATGCGGCTCCATCATTCACTTCTTTTAACTTTAAGGTCATATCGGTCTCAATAAATCCGGGGCAAATCGCGTTACAAGTAATTCCCTTCTTTGCATTTTCTCTTGCTGCAGTCTTTGTCAGACCTATGACACCTGCCTTGGAAGCTGCATAGTTTGCCTGTCCAACATTACCCAGCCAGCTTCCGGAGGAAATGCTGATAATTCTGCCATAATTCTTTTCTCTCATATATTTTATGGCTTCCTGTGTACAGTAATATGTTCCTGTCAGGTTGATGGATATAACCATATCCCAGTTTTCTGCCGGCATCTTATGCAGCATGCCATCTCTATTAACTCCCGCATTATTTACCAAAATATCCAGAGTTCCATATTTCTCTACGGCAAAAGTAATCATTGCTTTTACTTCTTCTTGATTTGCAATATTTACTTTAAACGCACAGGCATTGCCACCCTCACTTTGAATCTCTGCCACTGCTTCATCTGCCGGCATTAGATCAGCCAACACAACCATGGCACCTTCCTGTGCCAGTTTTTTGGCAATTCCCTTGCCTAAACCTCTGCTTGCTCCTGTTACAATTGCGACGTTATCCTTTAATCTCATTATATTTTCCTCCTTTTTAAAATAAAGTTTTAATATATTTTTTATCAATTTTACTGTTAACTGTTTTAGGTATATTCTCCATAAACAAAATTTTAACCGGTATCTTATAATTTGCCAGTCGATATGATAAAAATTCTTTTACCTGTTCCTCTGTCAATTCACAACCCTGCTTGCAAGATATCACTGCCGCTACAACCTCACCAAAAAACTCATGAGGAATCCCAACAACTGCTGTCTCTTTCACACTATCCAGCTCATAAATTGCTTTTTCAACATCCACACTTGGAACTTTCTCCGCTCCACGATTGATAATATCTTTCTTCCTGTCACAGATAAATAAAAAACCCTCATCTGTCAAATAGCCAACGTCTCCTGTATGCAGCCAACCATCCTCTGTAATAAGTTCATTTCCTGTATCCAGATATCTGTCTGTAATAGTATTTCCGCTCATACATATTTCGCCAGCTATTCCATTTGGCACTTCTTCTCCCATTTCATCTACAACCTTACAGGCAAGTCCTGGAATCGGCCATCCGCAAGACTCTGACAATTGGTGCTGTGACATATCGCCGGGAAATATTGTTCCAGGTGACGTAGTTTCCGTCATCCCAAAAATTGTGTGGAACTTTACATTGGGAAGCCACTGATGATAAGCTTTTATTTTCTCCTTTGCAATGTAGGCACCTCCACAGCCAATTACCCTCAAACTTGGAAGGCCAGGGAAATTTTCTTTTTCATCCAACAACTTTACAAATACTGTTGGTGCACAGTGTATATAAGTTATTCCATACTCCTGCACTGCCTGAAGTACCCTCCTTGCTTCGAATTTTGTATGAAGAACCAATGTTCCTCCAATAACAAGAAAGGTACCAAGCAATGCAGACATTCCTGTTATGTGATAAATTGGCACTGGTATAATACCAACCTCTTCTTCTGATAAACGCAGCGTTCCTTTGTATCCATAGGCCGCATGCATAACATTATAATTTTTCAGAACAACTCCTTTGCTTACAGAAGTAGTCCCAGATGTAAACATGATGATTACATCATCTGTCAACTCCGCCAAAGATGTTTCCGTAACCGTTCCATTTGTCAGATATGCCTCCAAACCATATCCCTCTTCTACGCTGTCAACCTGAATTCTTCCAATATTTTTTTCCTTGCAGAAATCATTAAACCATGAGTAAAAGTTTCGGTCACATATAATCAGTTTCACTTCTGCCTTTTTGGCAAGTGCATTTACTTCCGGTTCTTTATACTTGCTGGGCAGTGGACAGGTCACAGCACCAATTTTAGTCAGAGACAGATAGGCAACGCAGAATTCAATCCCATTAAATAACATCAATGCTACTCTGTCGCCTTTATGTATCTGTTCCTCTTCATACAAATATTGCGCAAATTTATCTACCTTTTCTATGAAATTTCCATAAGAGTACTCCCTTCCCCAGTTATCAATAAACGCTGCTTTTTCCGGCATTCTGTTTGCATTTTTCTTTAGTGCTTCATAGAGATTCCGAGGCATATTTTTGTATGTCCAGAGCTTTTTGTCCCCTATTCTAGTCAGATACATATTTCTTGTTACATCTTCATTCCAAAGTTTCATTCCCGAAAACAATGTATTCCCTCCTCCTTTCTGCTTTTCCTTCTATCCTGATCATATACTTTTTTCTTCCTGTTTTCCATTTGCTAAATCAATAAAGTTTGTGTGATTTTTTAATAGTTATCTTCTAATATTTTTGATTTTTTTGTATCTTTTTACATTTTTATTTTTTCACAAAATCAATTTTCAAATATATATTTATGTAATTTTTTATCATTTTAATCATATTGATTTAGTTGTTTTTCACAAGTCGTTTTATTATGATTAATGTTTATAACACTTTTTCAATAAAAAAAGAACCACCAGACCTTTTCAGGTACAGCAATTCTTTTTGATTTATAATTATCATTCCATTAGCTTTCTTACACTTGCTCCCACTAGTATTTTCGACTCAAAATAAACTTTCTGTGCTTCTCTGGTTTCTCCCTCTATTCTCTTCACCAATAATTCAACCGCCGTTTTTCCAATTTTTTCTGGTTCTGCACATGCAGTAGTGAGATTTTCTTTCTTTGTTGCAGGAGTGCTGTCAAAGGTGACAATACTAATATCTTCCGGCACCTTTACCCCATAATCTGATAAAGCCCGCAGCAGACCTTCTGCCATCTGATAACCGCTAGAAAAAATCGCTGTATAGTCTAATCCCTTTTGAATTAAGATTTCCCCAAACTTATATCCGCTTTTCCAGTCTAAATCGCCGTGATAAACACTATTCTCCGTAACAACTAATCCCCGATTCCGCATTGCATCTTCATAACCTCGTCTTCTTTCAGACGCTGTGTTTGAATAGATACTTCCCATTAAGTGACCTATTTTTTTATGCCCCATCTCAATCAGATAACTGGTTGCCATATAGCCGCCGTGATAATTATCACTACACACTGCGTCAAAGGATGCAAGTTTTATTTCCCGATTCAAAAACACTACCGGACAGTCATTTCGTTCCAGGATTTTCTGTAAATTATCATTACCTCTCACATTAATAAATGCAATTCCAGCATAATTTTCCTGTAATGCAACCTGAACGTACTTCTCTTCCAGCTCTATCTCATTATTGCTAAAACCGATTATAGGAACATATCCTTTTTCCAGCAAATGATGATTTACAGCCCTAATCGACTCCATATAATACCAATTATCCAGATCACCAACTATAATCATAATTGTACGGCGGCTAAACTCTGACTTTTTTAAGTCCAGAATATTTGAACGATAGTTATGCTCTATTAATAGTTTTTCTATCGCTATTTTTGTCTCTTCTTTAACATTTCCCTGTTTTGATATTACTCTAGATATGGTAGCAGTAGAGAATCCACTAATTTCTGATAATTCTTTTATCGTTATTCCCATCTCATCATGATCCTTTCTAAGATAATCTTAGGCAATTGTTAAATTGCCAAACCCATTGTTGAGCGTGCTTCAGTTTCGATAAAATGGAATTATGCTTATTAATGTTATTATAGCAGATATGGGGTCTGAAATATACCCTCAATTGCGTCCATTGGCCGGGATAGCTTTTACTATGTTTATAGCACTTTGATAAATCTATTAGAGCCGTCTTCAATTGCGGGTTCATGTCCAGGCAAGATAAAATGTGCCAACCGTCGTATTTTAGCCAGACTTTTATAGGTCTCTTCAACCAATACCACAATATTGGGTTCTAAATTTTCATTCACATTTTCTGCCAGATTACAGATATCACCGGACACACAAACAACACCTTCAAAAGTATCAAACAGCACCGATTGATGCCCTCTGGTATGTCCGGGAGTAGTAATAATTCTGAGCCCGGTGAGTATCTCCGCATCTCCATCCAAAAAAGACCATTGAAAATAGTTAATCGCATCCTTGTTATAGCACGTTTCATCATATTGCATTTTTTCTGGCACTAATGGCGAAAAGGCCGCTTCCCATTCTGTTTTCTGAAGATAAAATCTGGCATTATCAAACAAATAGTTACTGCCGCAGTGATCTCTGTGCAAATGTGTATTTATGACAACGTCCACACCAACCGGACTCCACCCCATTATGCGATTCAGGGCAGCATCTAAAGACTGATCCGGGCTTTGACTTACTCCCGGCACAATTTTTTTATACTCTGCAATATCACGTATGCCCGTATCTACCAAAACCTTATGTATGCCGTCTGTAGCTGCCGCACACCAAATGGGAACCTTCATTCGCTGCCCTTTTCCCTTATAGTGAGTCATAGCAGAGCGGTCCAACTCATAACTTCCAACTTGAATTGCCGTTACTTTCCACTTCCCCAAAATATACTCTCCTCAACATGCAACTGCCGCTTTTTATTCCATGCAGCATTGACCGTTCAATCCCAATTCGACTATACCTAAATAGTATTGACAATGACTGATCTTCCAGTTACCATTACTTTTTCTTAATCGCAGCTTGTAAAACGCACAGGCATGTTCTTCATTAATATTGTCCTGTGTATAGATGTATGGGTGACTGCGTTGTTTATGACCGGCCATTCTATATATCTCCATAGAAGCCTCATCATTATGAATCGTAATTTTTCCCGGCTTTCCTGGATGCCCCCAGTACCGATCCTTTTGCCGGTGATATTTTAAAGCCGAAATCCACGTTCTCAAATCCATCGCTCCCCACGGTGCAATAATTGAAATAACATCATCTGTCGCAGCCTTCATGACATGATCAAAGACTAAATAATCTATGCCAAATGCATACTGTGAAAATGTTTCAATAATTTTTTCTTCATCAGACAAAACATCTTCTGCTTCCGGAATACGGTTCCATGGGGAATCCAGTTCACCATTAATACATGGCAGATGCAAACCCGGAAAGGTCTTGGGTGTTGCCTCTTCAAAATACCATTTATCTGCAAATTCCACAAAGTCACCGCCATTATTAATGATATCCATTCTCAACTCCGTCATGATCCAGCTCCCACGCTTTTTCTCCCAGTGATTGGATAGCATAGCTGTAAACTCAAAAGTTTTTACCTTGTCATCTGCTTTGTCAATCTTTACCGCAAGACCTGCTATATGAGCGGATTGATGCGCCTCCTCATCATGTACCCGGCACACATAATTACAAATACGGGTATGAAAAACATCACAAGGAGCCATATCGTTTATGAAATCACAGATTCCATATTTAGAGTGCTTCGAGCCACAAGTATATGCTTTTTCAACACTCATAAAGCAAATAATCTCCGGATCAATCATTGTATCAATTTCCTTTACGTTTTTGTCGTTCCACATGCTGATAAATGTGGAAAATTTCTTTTTTATCTCATCATAATCTTCTCTTGGCATAAGGCACATCCTCCTCTCAAAACTTATCGTTTTCATTTAATCATTATTTAATATTTCGTTGATGCTATTAAGCATATTCTGCACTTGTAAACCAATGATCACCTGGTAATTCTCACCCTTTTCAAAAACACCTTTACCACCATAATTCTTAAATTCCTCTTTTCTTACAAGTGATAAATCTTTAACCTTTGCCCTTAGCCTCGTCGCACAGCATGTAATACTGTCGATATTATCTTTTCCACCAAAAGCAGCAATGATTCCCTCTGCTTTTGTACGGTCTGTCAGTGACAATATATCCCCTTCGGTCAATTCGTTAACGTCATCTTCTCTTCCAGGTGTCTGGTAGTTAAATTTTCTGATTAAGAAACGGAACAAAACATATTCAACGACCCCAAATGCAATACCCAGAGGAAGTACTAAATACCACTTCGGTGCGTTACCGAGTATGCCTATCAGAACATAGTCAATAAATCCCGATGCAAAAGTTGACGCCAAACGGATTCCCGCATGATAGCATACAATGTAGCAGACCCCATTTATTAATGCGTAAGACAGAAAACATAAAGGCGCAACAAATAAATAAGAGAAAAGCAACGGCTCTGTAATACCAGTCAAAAAAGAAGTGAAACACGCAGATATCAAAATACCGGCTGTAACTTTCTTTCTCTCCGGTCTTGCTTCATGATATATTGCAAGACCCACACCTATACACGCGATCATATCCATACAGTATTGCCCATTTTGGAATATTCCTGCAGTAACTTCCACACCATCTGCCAATTGGGCAAAAAACATGGCTTTATCACCGCTGATTACCTCACCCGCCAGAGTTACATATGTACCAAATTGGTACTGAAACGGCGTAACAAAAGCGGTATGTAATCCTAATGGATTCAATAACTTCACTATAACACCATAGAAAAACACCCCCAGACTCGGACTCTGTTCAAGCATCCAGGCGGAAAAGCTATTCAACCCATGTTGAATCGGCGGCCATACGATACATAGCACTCCACCAAGAAAAATACACAAAAAAGTTGCAATAATCGGAACCGATCTTTTGGCTCCAAAGAAACCTAAATATTCAGGAACTTTCAATGTATGGAATTTATTGTAGGACCATGCAGCAATCAGACCCACAAAAATCCCTCCAAATACTCCCGTCCGCAATGTTCCTATACCTAATACCAATTGATATAATTCGGTATTGTTACCAACCACTTCTGATGTGAGTCCCATCAAAACACTAATCGTCTGATTCATCATTAAGTAGCCGGCAACTGCTGCTAAACCAGCAGTTCCGTCATGTTTTTTTGCCAGACCTACGGCAATGCCAACAGCAAATAATAAGGCAAGATTTGAAAATATGATGCTGCCAACGCCGGATAACATTGCTGCAACCGCAGGCCAAAAACCCGACAAAAGCCATGGTGCAACCGATGTAAGCGTCGAGGACTTCAACGCCATCCCAATTCCATATAGCAAACCAGTTGCTGGTAATACTGCAACAGGCACCAAAAGAGCTTGACCAAATTTTTGCATAGATGAAAATACCTGATCATTATCATTACGTCCTTTCATACGTTACCTCCTATAAACTCTCCATAATCATCACCAAAAATATATTTTATCGCCGGCAGATAAATATATGGGTATTATCTATGTTTTCTGTTCAGCTGTCAATGGTCAATTTTTCATGTGGTGAACGCAAAAGTCATCATATGATACAATAATGCTATTTTTCTTGCTCATTTTTTTCATATAATGATTTTGAGTTAAAAAAATCATTATATGTTTCATTTTCTCAAAAAAAATAGTTGATAAAAATATGATTTTAATGTAGTATGAATTCAAATATTTGCGCCAGAAAAAATAATACGAAAGCAAGCAGGTGTTATAAATGATTATTGACAGATGGACCCAAATTATTGATTTATTGAAAAAGAATCAAAATATGTCAATCGAAGACTTGGCAAAAAGACTGGACGTTTCCCACTCCACAATCAGAAGGGATATTGCCGAATTAAAAAAGCGTGATTTTATCGCAAAAGCAGAAGACGGCTATACTGTCCAAAGTGTTGAAGAAAACGTAATGAATCCTGTCAAAATGTATGCCTCAACCATATATCGGAATAGCGCCAATATCCACAAAAAAGAAATAATTGCCCGCAAAGCCGTAAGCCTGATTGGCGATGCCAGAACGATCTTCATTGGTGCCGGAACCGCATCATTTATGGCGAAATTTATTGATAACAAAAATATTGTTGTCTTTTCCAATAGTGTTTATTGTATTGCAGAGTTAGCATCAAAAGGTATTTCCGTTTACGTATGTGGTGGATATATAAATTCTGGTTCGGAGGCAATTTATTCCCAAGATTACACCTTTTTTGAAGACAAATATTTTGACAAATGCTTTCTGGGTGCCAGCGGGATTTCCGAGAAAGCCGGCTTAACCACCGTAAGCGCTTTGGATTACCACCTCAAAAAAGCTATCATATCCCATTCAGAAGAGACATATATATTATGCGATAGCTCTAAGTTTAACCAAAGGCAATACTTGTCCTTTTCAAAATTAAAGGATATAACTTTAATTTCGAATGCCGATCCCGAAATCAAAACAAGCGGATTCAAATGCATCATTGCTGATTAATCTTAAATATTATCAGGAAGCTTTAAGACAATCATCAGAAAAAGCCAATAGTACCGGCGAAGAATCAAAACGATTAAAAGGAGAATTGGAGAAAGCAGAAGAGTTGAGTCCCCCTGTCTGTTACTGAACGAAAGCTCAAACTATTTTATAATGATTATAACAGAGGGATGGGCCAATTATAACTTATATTTCCATAACTACAAATAAACTAATTGCCATCTGCCAGGCCTATTTCGCCGGTGATTATTAAAATTCAGAAAGAAAAACAACATATGAACTTTATGAACCCCATCTGTAGCGGCTCCGCACGCTGAATTAATGGGCGATTCACCGAAGTTTTCCAGTGAAAAATCAGCTGTTTTAAATGCGCGGAAACACACGCGTGCGTTTCCGTGTGTTTCCGTGCGTTTATTTTACCACCTTATACTTTGCCCCCCTTCCCTTTCCCTCTAAAACAAGTTCCTTGTTATCCACCAGTTTTTTCAACACCCT
>Ga0153949_1000228_pt1 | contig 19200 bp, 16 predicted proteins | sample TSNJ033MetaG_FD_104705 | JGI IMG/M metagenome (GOLD analysis project Ga0153949, IMG submission 104705) | Attine ant fungus gardens microbial communities from New Jersey, USA - TSNJ033 MetaG | ecosystem: Host-associated > Fungi > Mycelium > Unclassified | place: USA: New Jersey, Wharton State... | reverse complement strand
CTTCCGCAGATTCCGGATCAATCCGGCCATACCATTCATCCGTTGCATACTGCGTACAAAAGACCATAGAACCTTTGGGACTATTGGCTCGCGCCTCAACAATCTCCAGTATGTTATAGGATTTCTGCTGTGTCAGAGGACGTATTAGCCACTCTATTATATTTTAAATATAAATTGATTGAACTAATCTAAATCTATATCCCCTTACTATCAACGAGGTAATAATGACTTATTAAGTCCGTATACTTCCCGCATTGAGATATCCCTTTTGGGGTCAATGCTTTCAATGTTGATGATATAGGCATCATGTACGATGCGGTCAAGAATCACATCAGCCAAGGGTCCGGCATCTCCGCCGAGCTGCTCATACCATCCTTCATGGCGGTATTGGGAACAGAAGATGGTGGAAGAATGTTTCCTTCTCCTGTGCATCAGTTCAAAGATGTCCTTCTGCTCACTCTCTGTTGGTTTCAGAAGTAGCCATTCATCTATGATGAGCAATACGGGATTGGTATATTAGCCATAACCTTTTTGTAGATGCCTTCATTTCTTGCCATTTCCAGATCTATCAGCAGATCCGGAAGGCGGACATATTTGGTATTGATGTACTGTTTGCAGGCCTCCATACCAAAGGCACAAACCATGTAGCTCTTACCCGCGTTATGTAAATATTTACATAATGGGGCTGTCGGGAAATAGACTGCCCCGCACATTTATAAAGGGAGCCAAAGCCAGTGCCGTTATTTACAGTATTTCTGAGACTGCCAAGTTGAACAACCTGAGTACATACAATCACTTCTGTCATCTTCTTACAGAACTGCCTAAACTTGTCGACAGGAACGGAAATGTAGATGCAGAACCGTTAAATCCCTTGCTGCCGTGGGCAGATGAATTACCTAATAGATGTCATAAACCACGCCGCTGAAAAGCGTTGTTTATTTACAGTGGTAGCGCATGGTTTGATGTTTTCGAATATTCAAACTAAGACGAACGTACAAGACAATAGGTGTTTTTCTATAATCTTATGAATCCACATACCATTTAATGAAATCAAAGTATAAATTGTAATATGCTTCCCAATTATTTACACAATTGTTCGTGAACCAGCCTAATTGTCTGCATTTCTGCAAATTTTCTCGCAAATACACATTCTGATTTCTTCATTAACGGCAGATGGTTTTCCTTCAATTCCATTGGTCCACCTGTGGTGCTCCCTTCCCATATCATAAATCTCATTGGATTATTCACTAAGTTATCTGCAAATGGAGACATCATCAGCAAAGTTGCAAAGAATACCTCCTCAACACAAAATCCATGTTTATAAAAATTTGTATATTCGCTGTGCCCTTTTAAATAGTTCATCATCCATACAAGGCATTCACCTGTGATTGAAAACCATGATGACCCACCATAAAAATCTTTTACCGGGCTTCTCCTTTGTTTAAATATTTTAGTTCTCATTATAAATTCTCGATATGCAACTCTTATAAATCTAAAAACTTTATTTTTCGGTCTTCTAATTATCCATTGTGGATAATAAACTAGAAATCGATCCATCCCCCCCCAGCCCCATGTAGTTGCTCCCGGTAATATATTGCATTGCATATATTCCTTATGATTATCTGCAAAAAACGCATATAAATATTCCGGTGTTTTAATTATAAAATCGCTACCGCTTATTAAATGTACATAGCTATACTTATTAGCATCTATTATCTTGAACATTTCTAATGTCGCTTGAACTTGAGAAAATCTGCCCCATTTAACATTCACACGATTACAGAATTTCACATTACTTTTTTGAATTATTTCATTGTAAATTTCAGATTTTTTATCTACATGAATAATAAAATCAAACTTGTATTCAGGCAAACTATCTATTATAAAATTCACCTGTTCCGGCTTGTTATGACACAGTATACATATCACTTGTTTTTTCATCTTGCTCCTCCTCTTTTCCAATAGAAGAACCATTAACTTTTTCGAAAATCTGATAATTCCTCAAAACTTCCTCCAAACCATTTTGTTGACCACGCCGGTATATGATTGGATGATTTTTACAACTTTTGAGGATACATTTTCTTCCACATAATCCGGTACAGGAATACCATACTCACTGTTCTCATTCATACCTACCGCTACTTCCACTGCCTGTAACAAACTATCTCCGTCAATACCAGCCAAAACGAAGCAACCCTTGTCCAATGCTTCTGGCCGCTCCGTACTCGTCCTGATACACACAGCAGGAAACGGATGCCCGATGGATGTGAAAAAACTGGATTCTTCCGGCAGCGTTCCCGAATCGGATACGACTGCAAATGCATTCATTTGCAGACAGTTATAATCGTGAAAGCCAAGCGGTTCATGCTGGATCACCCGCTTGTCCAACTGAAACCCAGATAATTTCAAGCGGTTGCGGGAACGGGGATGGCATGAATACAGAATCGGTATATCGTACGTTTCTGCCATTTTGTTGATTGCTGTAAACAAAGAAATAAAATTATTTTCCGTGTCTATGTTCTCTTCGCGGTGTGCAGACAGCAGAATATAGTTCCCCTTTTCTAATCCTAATCGTTTGTGAATATCAGATGCCTTTATTTTGCTTAAATTATCATGCAGTACCTCGGCCATGGGACTTCCTGTGACATAAGTTCTTTCCTTCGGCAGTCCACAGTCCGCCAAATACCTTCTGGCGTGTTCGGAATATGCCATGTTCACATCAGAGATGATGTCCACAATTCGGCGGTTCGTTTCCTCTGGCAGGCACTCATCTTTACAACGGTTCCCGGCCTCCATATGGAAGATTGGGATCTGTAATCGTTTCGCTCCAATAACAGAGAGACAGGAGTTCGTATCCCCCAGCACCAAAACAGCATCCGGTTTGATATCTATCATCAGTTCATAGGACTTAGCTATGATGTTTCCCATCGTCTCACCCAAACTTTTACCCACCGTATCCAAATAGATTTCAGGAGCATCTAATTCCAGATCGTGGAAAAACACACCATTCAGGTTATAATCGTAGTTCTGTCCTGTATGGACAAGTAACGTATCAAAATATATGCGACATTTTTTTATAACAGCTGCCAAACGGATAATTTCCGGGCGAGTTCCAACAATAATTAGAAGTTTTAATTTTCCATTGTTTTTGAATGAAACCTTTAAGTTCTCTTTTTCTTCCATCTGCTTTTCTCCTCCAGACTGCCTCTATATTGACCACTTCAGTCTGTTACTTTCTCAAAAAATGTATCCGGATGTTCCGGGTCAAACTGTTCATTCGCCCACATAACCGTTACCAGGTCTTCTGTATCAGACAGGTTGACAATGTTGTGGGTATAACCCGGCAACATATGTACTGCTTCTATCTTTTCACCGGATACTTCAAATTCTAATATCTCATTCATTCCTATTTTACGCTCCTGAATCAAACCATGACCAGAGACAACGATAAAATATTCCCATTTTGAATTATGCCAATGCTGTCCTTTGGTTATTCCAGGCTTGCTGATGTTCACAGAAAACTGGCCGTGTGAGTCTGTCTTCAGCAACTCGGTAAAGCTGCCCCTGTCATCCACATTCATCTTAAGTGGAAAGCAGACTGCTTCTTTTGGTAAATAAGATAGATAGGTAGAATACAACTTCTTTGCAAAAGAATTGTTCGGAATATTTGGCATTACCAAAGATTTCGGCTGATTTTTAAAAGTCTCTAACAAGTCAACAATCTCTCCTAATGTTGTCTTATGTGTGGTTGGCACATAACAGTAATGTCCAGAAACTGAAGCGATCGGAGACAAACCCTCGTAATCACAGCGGTGCTCTTTCCCCACCAATGCATCCAGCATTTCTTCTACAAGATCATCAATGTAGAGCAATTCCAATTCCGTAGACCTGTCATTCAACTGAATTGGAAGGCCGTTGGCAATGTTGTTACAAAAAGTAGCTACAGCGGAATTGTAGTTTGGTCTGCACCACTTGCCGAAAAGGTTCGGAAAGCGATAGACCAGAACCTTCGCCCCGGTCTCCTTGCTATATGAAAAGAATAATTCTTCTCCTGCCAGTTTAGACTCGCCATAGTCCGATTGTCCATATCGCCCAATCAGCGTTGCCTGGATGGAACTGGACAGCATAACCGGACAGGTATTGTTATGTGCTTTCAGCGTATCCAGCAGTGTGGATGCAAAGCCAAAGTTATTTGTCATAAATTCTGAATTCTCTTTCGGCCGATTTACACCAGCCAAGTTGAATACAAAGTCTGCTTTTTCACAGTATTCCTCTAACAAGACTGGATCTGTATCAATGTCATATTTAAAAATGTTATCTATAGCAAGTTTCCGTATACGGTTCTTGCCGTCTTTGATATTATACAGATTAGCAACAAGGTTCTTGCCGACAAATCCTTTGGCTCCGGTTATTAATATGTTCATAGTCTCACTTCTCCATTATTTTCAACTGTTCCTGCACATAGTCAGTAGTAAGAATCTTCTTCACTGTACATTCCACATCAAGCAAAGTGGTGTTGTGGCTTGTGTAAGATTCATCTGCCTCCATGTGTACTTGTCCTTTTACAAAAAATTTATCATAATTCAAATCACGGCTATCAGCAGCCACACGAAAATACTGCCCCATATCCTCGGAACGCAGTCTTTCCTCCCTTGTCATTAAAGTTTCATACAGCTTTTCACCGTGTCGGGTACCAATGATATGTGTACCTGTATCGCCAAAGAGCTGTTGTACAGCCTTTGCCAAATCTCCAATTGTAGAGGCATCTGCTTTCTGAATAAATAAATCCCCTGGATTAGCGTGCTCAAAAGCGAATTTCACTAAATCCACAGCCTCATCCAGATTCATCAAGAAACGGGTCATACCAGGCTCCGTAATGGTTAACGGATTCCCCGCTTTAATCTGATTGATAAAAAGTGGAATAACGGAACCACGGCTGCACATAACATTACCATAACGTGTACAGCATATGACTGTGTTTCCCCTCTCAGCTGCCACCCGGGCATTCGCATTAATGACATGCTCCATCATGGCCTTTGAAATGCCCATGGCGTTAATGGGGTATGCTGCTTTATCTGTAGATAAGCATACCACACGTTTTACTCCTGCTTCAATAGCTGCATGGAGCATATTGTCTGTTCCTTCCACATTCGTGCGTACCGCTTCCATTGGGAAAAATTCGCAGGAGGGGACCTGCTTTAAAGCCGCTGCGTGGAATATGTAATCTACTCCGGGCATCGCATCGCGGATGGATTGCTGATTTCTAACGTCTCCAATATAAAACTTGACTTTATCCGCATGCTCTGGAAAACGAATCTGCAAGTCATGGCGCATATCATCCTGTTTTTTCTCATCACGGGAGAAAATCCGAATTTCGCCGATGTCCGTTGTCAAAAAATGTTTCAGTACTGTATTTCCAAAAGAACCAGTACCGCCTGTAATCATTAATGTTGTTCCGCTAAATGTTGACATTCGTTTATTCCTCCAAATCTTTATCTATTTTTGATCATCCCAATGATATATCTAAAACTCTGGTTTTTTGTAATTATCGATAACAATGCAATAATAAACACTCCACTTATTACCTGAACAAACAGAGTCAAAATTAGCGGCAATGTAAGCCATTTCCCAATAAGATACACGATGATGCACATCACTACCGACAATGCAATATTAGGAACCAAATCAGAAATCTGCTCCTTGTAGGTATATCCAAACAATTTCTTATTCTGATACGCATTTAAGCACGTAGCAATCAGTGCGCTAACTATCAAGCCACATGCAATTGCTTCCACATTAATCCAAACGGTCACCAGCAACGTACCAACACTGACTGCACGCTTTATCAGACCATATTTAAGAACCTGGTCTCCTCTTCCGATCGCCTTAACAGCCTCTATGTTGAACGAATGAATGGGTGGAAAAATATAGTATATCGCACCTAGCCAAATATAAGGAACGCATGGCAACCATTTTTCAGTCAAGAACAGGAGTACCGCAGACCGCGACACTGCCGCTAATCCTAAAACCATTGCGGTTACCAAATACGAAGTCAGTTGCGTCCCCTTCCGTAAAAAGCCTTTAACAGCATTAATATCCCCTTGTATTTTAGCCATTGCCGGGAAACAGACTGCCGATAGAGGCGAGCATATAGTTGTTGAAAACAGCTGTGGAAATTGCTTCCCCTTTTCATAAAAAGCTAAGTCGTCAGACGAATAAACCTTTCCAATAACCAAAGTGCGCAGCTGGTCAACAAATGTAAACAGAAGGTTAGTCAATAGTATTTTATATCCAAAGTTAAATAACGATTTCATTCGTTTCATTGAAAAATATAATCTTAGCTTCTTAATCATGAATGCCAGTATAATCGTATCCACCGTATAATTGAACAAACTCTGTGCTATAAGTGACCATACCCCCATACCGGCATATGCCATAGATATACCCACGATGGCAGAACCTGCAGTGCCCCCGAATGTTGCCCAAAAGAACTTTTTAAATTCTAATTGCCTAGAAAGATAAGCTGTCTCAACCGAATTAACAGCCGCTATTATAAGACGGATTGCCAATACTCGAAGTGCCGGAGCCAAAATTGGCATATCGTAGAAATCCGCAACAAATGGGGCTATTAAAAATATAATGAAATACAATGCACCGGAAAGCACAAGCCCCCCCCATAATACTGTATAATAATCCTCATCTTCTATATCCTTTTTTTGAATAAGCGCTGCGCAAAAGCCATCTGAAATAAATATGTCAGCTATTGTAATGAATACTGCTATAAGCGAAATAGCCGCATAATCACTTGGCATCAGCAACCGTGCCAAGATAACAGTGACAACGAAGCTTACCCCTTGCGCCAATATCCGTTCAGCAAAACGCCATATAAAACCATGAATCGTTGCCTTCCTTAGTTCTCTATTTTCCAAAGTCAATCCCCCTTCAACCCGAGGCTTCTACCCCCATCAACGACTATGTTCTGCCCTGTTATAAAATTCGCTTCGGGAGATACCAAAAACTCGGTCGCATAAGCAATATCATTCGCAATTCCAAATGAGTTCATGGCATTCTTCTGTGCAATACCAACAATGTTACTGGCGGTGATACCATTGCGCTGTACAATTCCCGGCGTAACACAGTTTACTGTAATCCCATTTTCGCCAAGCTCAAGTGCTAATGACCGTGTGAATCCGATTACCCCTGCCTTTGCAGCAGCATAATCTGTAAATCCGGCTTTTCCACCAACACCAACTGTAGAAGATACATTAACAATTCTGCCACTATGCCTCTCACACATATATTTTGCTGCATATTTTGAACAGAATAGCGACCCCGTCAGATTTGTAGAAATTATATTCTCAATGATTTCATCACTCTGATTTACCAGACTACTCCATTCATCTCTGGCACTTCCTCCCGCACAATTAACCAAAACATCTATATGATGGTACTTGTCCACAATATCGCAAAAGGCATTTTTAATCATGCTTCCGTTTAAAACATCCATGGCATATGGAACTATTATTCCATTTTTGAACGTTTCTTCTTTGTAGAGATCTTTTATCCTCTCCAGAATTCTTCCGCATGCAATTACAACTGCGCCCTCATTTGCAAAACGTCTGCTTATGGCACTTCCAATATGTCCAGACCCACCCGTAACGACAATTACTTTGTCCCGAAATTTTCCATCTGCAATACTAGCTGCCAGCATTGCAGACGCTTTCCTATCAGATACCTCATCCACGATCGTGTCAATCGTCTTTTCATCCATCAAACAGATGCTTTCCTTTAGCTTCCTCTTTATAGATTTCGGTATTATCCTTTTTATCAGGCTCATTGCTCCCCTCCTCTATCGTCCTATTATCGCTTTAATCGCCTTTTTTACTGTTCTTGAAACGTTTATCGTTTCATTTGTATTTGCAAGCTTATCATTTTCCCTTATATTCACATATTTATCTGTAAATACTTCAAAAAAGACCGGTTTATCATAATCCGATTTCCAAAACCGCTCCAGATTCTCGTCAAACTCCTGTTTGTTGGTCGAACTCAAGTAGGTAAAACCTCTGGACTCTACCCATGCCTGCGCACGAGTATTATGATCAGCTGCGATATGCCACCCAACTGTATCTATATCCTGTTTCTTGTTCGTATAAAACACTTCACCACAACCGTTATTATTAAGCATTATCCTAACATTTTTTCCTAAATACTTACTCCAAAGCCCATTCATGTCATAGAAAAAACTTAAATCACCGATTAGTAAAAAACATAGACCGTCATGAGCGTATGCCTGTCCGATAAACGTCGACATCGAGCCATCAATTCCACACGTTCCCCTGTTACAATATACTTTTACAGATTCCTTTAACGGATATTCCTGTGAAAGACGGACGCTATTGCTATTAGCAATATGCAACAATGAGTTCTCTGGAATACCATTTATGAATTTCTCCACAGCATACAGATCAGAGTACTCCAGGTCTGGCAGCTTTATCGTTCCAATAAACTGCTTCCAATCATTCAAATATTCAAAAGAAGGTTTCTCATCGTGAGCATATCTGACCATTTGCTCCATAAATTCCATGGCAGAGCATTCGAAAATATTTGTCAGGCATCGAAACGGATCCGACATGTTCCCATCCTCCATCACATTCCAAAATTGATACCGACCAGAACAATTTCCTAACCAGCCACGAATTTCGACCGTAAAGCCATTCATTGCAATAACAATATCAGGCACCATGTCTGATATAAGCTTTGCATAACATGCACGAGTGACGTTATATGCATAGACACTGGACTCGCAGTGTAAATTAGCCAAATAATCCACCATGAAAACGGCACCATATTTCTCTGAAAATTCGTTCAACAGCATTTGCTGACTAGTAGTGAGAGGAGCCGCCTGTCCATATGTGACCAGTATCTTTTTTGCCTTACTAAGTTCAAGAGCTTTTTCTTGCCATAAATAATCATCCTTTAATTCAATGCGATTAATTTTACGGACTGTAGGAAGCTCTTGTGTCGAGAAATCAAACAATCCCTCTTCGACAGGCACATTTATATGGACAGGACCAGCACCATGATGGTTCAATTCAAGCAATGCCTCATTGATAAGTTCATTACAGCGCCATCGGTCCTTTTGATCCTTTACCATTGGCAGTGTAACACTGATCTTGCAAATTCCTTGCAGGAGAGCTGTCTGAGGCACCATTTGTTCCTCCTGTTGGTTCAGATAGTATGGATTTCTATCCATCGTTATGATGACCAGTGGAATCCTCGCATAAAATGCCTCAGCTACACCAGATGTATAGTTACAAACCGAGGTGCCGGATGTACAACAAATCACTGTCGGTTCCCCGGTTTCCTGGGCGATTCCAATCGCAAAAAACGCCGCACTTCTTTCATCTACGATGGAATAGCATCGAAAACAACTGTCTTTTTCAACAGAACGGACAAACGGAGTATGTCTTGTTCCTGCTGATAAAACCAAGTTGCGAATGTCATATTCTTTTAAGAGCGCAATTAAAATTTGAATACTTTCTATATTTGTATACATTACACTTGTCCTCCACAGGCCCTTATTCTGTTAATAAGGAATTCCTTTACCTTGTTTTGTTGGTTAATCAATACCCGTTGTCTAATTTCTTTATCTATTTTAATAGGATTCTCAATGCTTCCTATATCATCTCGAATGCCGAACAGCGCAAGCAGTGTATCTATTCTGGAATACATATTTGGCATATAATCTTTCCTTTTTAAGATAACAAAGGGAATGCCAAATATAATAGAGAAAACGCAAGCATGAAAAGAGTCCGTATACACTACCGCAGCGTGGGAAATCAAGGTTATAAATTGATGGGGACCACTACAATACAAGTTCTGCTGGCTGGAGTCCAACAGCTTGTATCTCTGATATCCCTTAGTTTTCGTAAATTGTTCTATCTGATCATCAACGCTCTTATCCCTATTTCCAAGAAAGTATTCGAGGACATAGAGAGTATTCTCGGTACACTTAACAGGCGATGCAATCTGACTCCACTCCTCAGCAGTGAGCATAAGTGTGGGGTCTATCAACACTTGAGGGCATATGCCAGTCATTTTATAGATCAGATTGGCACCATCCTGTTCGCGAACAGATATTTCCGGAAAGGTTTTAAATCCTGTGACAAATTTTTCATACCACTCCAACGGTATCACTGATGTACCAATACTCGGTGAAAAACACACCTTTTTTTCACGCTTTGTGAACATCAGGAACATATTGTCATAGAGCTTTTCATATGATCCAAATGTCGGATTCCATACTTGGTCACTGCCCACAACAAAATAATCATATTCGTCCGATATCTTCTTTGGAAGTTTACCGTCAGAAGTCTTAATATATCTGCTAGGAATGTACTTACGTGTAAAAGCTTTAAATTCGTATTCCCGAAGCCACTGTGAATTTCTTTTAAAAATATACTTATTCAGAAATATCAATATATTTCTGACATATTTTTTTATCTGTGCAGTAAACGGCAATCTTTCGACGGAAACCACCGTTTCAGCACTGCATCCTAACTTCTCAAAGCTCTTTTGTACGGCATAATTCTGCAGCCTGTTACCATAATTAAACTCACCATGCAGCGTAACAATTGCGACTTTCAAAGAACTCATCCCCCCTCACAAAACTTCTCATAATTTCAATATCTTATCATCTGCTATTACAACCGACAAGATTGCAATTTACCTCTAATCAATTCACATATTCTACTCATTAGTGGATAAACATTTATGAATACCAAAAGGGATACATGTTTGAGTCGAATGGGAATATATTTATTTCTTTTTATATAATTATAATTTTTCTTAATTTCCTTAACAAGCTTTCTTTTCTGTTCACCCCTATATCTGCTTCTTTCACAAATCAAATAGCAGTTAAGCAAACCTTTAAAATAATAACTATTTGCTTCTTCTACTAAATTCGGATATTTTTCAATCGCAGAATTACACACTTGTTTATGATACATATATAAGCCAATTGTTTTTTCTGAAAACCCAGAACGTGATGTGCTCCCTTGCCGTTGAAGGTAATAGTACAGAGGTTTACCGCAATGAACAATTTTATTGGAAGTGGCAATCACTTGATATGCAACAGGTACATCTTCGCATATATAACCGCTTGGAAATCTGAGATTTTCAAACAATTTTGCATAAATCAGTTTATCACATAAAGCAGCATCAAGATTATTGTACATAAGAAAATTCTTTACTGCTGTTTCTGTCTCCCATATCTGCGTTTCTTTGATAGTGAAAAATTCACTCATGCCACATGAAGAAACATTATATCTGCCACACACCGAAACTTGAGCATTTGTCGATATAATTTCATCCATGAGGTATTTATACATATTTTCCGAAATATAATCATCGCTATCTACAAATCCAATATATTTTCCTTTTGCGACTTCCAATGCTTCATTACGTGCTGTACTTTGTCCTCCGTTTTCTTTATGTATGACAATGATTCTACTATCGTTTTTTGCGTAAACGTCACAGATATCTCCACTATTGTCGGTTGAACCATCGTTAACTAATATAAGTTCAATATTATTATATGTTTGAGTCAATATGCTCTTTATACATTTTTCAAGGTATTGTTCGGTATTGTAAACCGGCACGATAACACTTATCAACGGTGAATTATCTTGATTGGTCATATAAATCAACACACTCCTTATGCTAGCTTTGTAAATTTCTATTTTTGAATAATTCAATATATTCACCAAAACACTGATTCTTATCATAATGTTCTTTTGCATATTTTAAACATGCCTCTTTACTATATGGTTTGAATTTATATGTAAAATGAATTTGCCTTAATAGTGCATCTATGTCGTTGCAGTCGACAACACAACCACAATTACAGTCAAATGTCTCCGGACTTCCTCCTGTATTAAATGTAATAACCGGTGTCCCACATGCTATACTCTCCATATTAACCGTTGGATAATTATCTTCTCTTGTAGGATTAACTAATATGTCTGCGGAGCTATAAATTTTTGCTAATTCTTCTTGATTATGTGTTCGGTGAATAGATATTATATTTAATGGTAACTGTCGATCAACTTCTGAATCTGTTCCTACCAATACAATTTGAAATATATTATCCAATCTTTCGGCTAATTGGATAAAAACATCAAGACCCTTTTTCATTCCCCATCCAAATGAAACACCCAATATTATATATTTTTCTTCGATATCATATTTGAATTTAAACTGGCTCACTGTTGGTTTAAATATTGATAAATCAATACCATTATGGATTACTTTTCTCGGATATTCTCCTAAGAATGAATCGTTCACCAAATCAGCCAACCACATCGAAGGAGTTACAACAATTAAATCTTTTATTCCAGTAAACCACTTTTTTTTCAGTTTCCACATTTGCCTTGTTTTATCTACATAAGCAGCTGGATACTCATGTAAATGCCCACAATTTCCACATCCATTTTTCCATTTATTACATTGTGCTAAAGTAAAATGTGGACACTGCCCAGTAAATGGCCAGCAATCATGTAATGTCCAAACTACACTAATATGATTTTTTTTAATAAACTGAAAAAGTATTGGCAAATTTATATTCCATAAATGCAAATTGTGCAAATGTATTATATCTGGATCATTTTTTTTAATATCTCCAATTAGTTTTTTTGTTCCAAAATATGACCAAACATTATGATAGCCTGTAATACGAGATAAAAGTGCAGATATTAAATTTTCATACTTATTTCCAAATTTAATACAAATTAAATCATTAGAATCAGGAACATTTTTCCATGCACCATAATATGCTTTTACATCTACATCTAACGTTTCCTCTGCTTTATGTAAAATCCCTAGCATTATATTCCCAGTGCTGCCATAAGGCAAGGAATTAATAGCTACTATTTTCATCACAATTCCTTTCATAATTACCTGATTTCAGTCCATAAAACATAAAAACATATGGCATGAAAGAGAAGAAAACTTCTCCACAATATGCAATCATTAAAACTAAGAATAGCCCCATATGTAATAGTTTTTTTTGATTAGTCTTCGCAAAGAATTTATAATTACCAATTACAAAAATAACCCCAAATATAAAACCATATGCAGCAAATTGATATGTCGTTGTATTTGTATTCCACGGATTAGCGCCAAAATCAAAATTTGATTTTTGTGCATAAGTTGCCATATATTCAGACATATTATTTGGTCCTACTCCCAATAAAGGATAATCAAACCCAATTTCAAGACCATTAACAATGGAAGCATACCGTGTAACTGAAGTACTTTCGCGATTAATTATTTTCCCAAACAAAACATTATATAGTTCAGTATTTTCTGCAAACATGATTAACAGTGCTATCATTATAATTATTCCAATGCTAATATTTTTCATTCTTTTAGAAATTCTATTATTCTTTGTGGTACATAAAAAAACAATAATCATAATAAAAAATGTTATATAGCCGGTTGTAGAAAAAGTAGTAAATAAACAAATTCCATATAATATAACCTTTTTTATATTGGTATTTAGGTAAAAAAGCTGAAATAATAATGCAATTGACAGGTAAATAGCAAATGCTCCTGGTTCCCAAAAGATCCCTGAACTTCTAATTAATTGATTCCCAAGGTTACTAATCTGGATTCCTCCCACCAAACAAGTAGCAAATGCTCCTTCAGCAGTGTTTATCACTTGGGGTAATGCCATAATGACAGATGGTAAAACATATGAAAACATTTCTATAATCAAAGCAGCTATAGAAATAATCACCATTGACTTATCAAAAACTTTAATGTATGTCTTGTAGTTATAACCAATAGAAATTGTGTATGCAACGAATATAGAAATGATTCTAGATATTATTGTTAACATATCCGTAGCATTAAACAAAAAATTTCCAGCCAGAATAAAGCAAAGAATCGATGCCGATATCAATGCACCCTTATTATATAATATTTTTCCTCGCGAAATAATTATTGGATATAATATTAACAGTATCCCAACTATACGTGGTACATATAGAAACATATCATTAGAATTTGTGCCAAAAAGCACTGTATCTGTAGAGGTAAAAAACAATAGATATAATGGCCACAATTTTCTGTTGTAGTTAATAGTTATTTCATTCATTTTAAATCAATAACCTCCATTAATTTGTTTGCTGAATATTCTGGCGTGTTTTCATGGAACAGCTTATACAATTGGGAGGTATCTATTATATTTCCTGCCAGACTATCTAGAAACTCATTAATTCTTTGTATATTCTCCGTGACTAGTTTCATTTGATCAATTAGAATAGCTCTCGAATATTTTTCTAAATATGAATTAGAAACATCTGAAGTGTCCTTATAAAAATGTATTATTGGTTTTCCTGTTCCTATATAATAAAGTACTTTCGAAGGCAAAAAATCGGAATAGGCATTTCCCACACTTATTAATACATTAGTTTTTTCAATTTTTTTATTGAGCCTCTCTTGTGTAATTAATTTATTTAATTTAATTTTATCATTATTTTTTATTATATTTTTAATATAATCATGCATAGCTTCGCTGGTATATATATCAAATCTTATATCTTTTTTATTTGCTAAATCATCAAATAACTTTATCATATAGTCAGGCTCTCTTAATTTAGGATAGAATGCTCCTGCATAAATAAATGAAACTGTTGTATTTGAATCTTTTGCATATTCTGAATGCATATTTAGCACTTTGAAACTTGGAATATCCAAATATGTGGTTTTGGGAACAAAGCATTCATATTCTCTTTTTGAAAAATGATTATAATGTGTTTTCATATGCACAATATGGTCAACATTGTTATATACTTTTATTTCCCACCTCATAGATGTCTTATACCATAAATTTTGAAATATACCTTTAGGATTCTTGTATCTATTTGATGCTGGATCAATTTCATAAATAATGCACCTAGCATTTTTATACTTATGTTTAAAACGCCATAAAGCATCTGCACTTTCTACCGGATTAACAACAGCAATAATAGAATCATAATCATAATTAGAATATAATTTCCCCATATATTTCATAATTTTTTTTGATAAATGAACATTTCCAACTGGCATATGCATAAACTTCACTATCTGTCGATATTTATTCATTAAACCTTGAGTCGCTTCTGTATTCACTATTGTATATATATGTTTTCGTTTATTGCTAAAATTTTCATATCTTTTCTTCTCTACACACAATATATGGCATTCATATCCATTCTGTTCCATACAAGTCTTAATATCATTAACACATAAACCATTTTGAGCGGTACCATCAATGTATTCACCTAATACAAATAATACTTTTTTCATTTTTTCACCGCCTTACTGTAATGAATCATTTCAAATCACCTGTTTTTTCAAATGGCTTATTATATTTCCTTTGTTCTAAAATTTTGGCATCTACTAAGCTTCTATACCAGCAGTGATACATGAAATTAAACACAAATCCTTCTTTCCCATCTAAAAACCCTAATTTAGCAATAAAATAGTAAAGAAATAAAAGCTGACTTCTTAAAAACATTGGAAATTTATAATATACTTCAAATTTATTTTTCCTTGTAGAATAAATTGTAGTATCAATTGCGTTCTGTTCATTCTCTATTTCATTATTTAAATCTGCTTCTGCCCTTTTTCCATTTATGAAGTCATAATAATCTTGCATTTCTCTCGTGGCATACCAATTCATTTTATTTATCCAATGTGTCATGTTTTTAAAATCATAATGAATAAACCTTTCTCTACAAGAAATGCTTCTACCTTCTGATAGCATAGTATGTTCATCCATCTTTCGATCCTCAATTCGACCGAATCCAGTTTTAAACATCATAAGTTTTCGTTTATTGTGGCATCCATGTTTTATTTTCCTGCCCATAAAATATAACCAGGCTTCCATCGTTACACCATTCACATCATCTTTTCCGTGACGTTTTAAAATTCCATGTAATTCATTACACAGCTCCGGTGTTAACCTCTCATCCGCATCTAACCGAAACGTCCATTTCGTATTTATTTCTGTATTATCAATTGCCCAGTTAAATTGTCTGGCATAATTTTCAAAAGGATGGTAAAACACCTCTGCTCCCATGGATTTTGCTATTCTACAGGTCGCATCTGTGCTACCACTATCCACAACGACTACTCGCTTAGCAAACCCTTTAATAGAATTCAAGCAGTCGCTAATATTTATCTCTTCATTTTTTGTTAAAATAATAAATGTAACATCAGCCACAACACCACCTCCAAGAATTTCTATTCTTCTGTTTTTCGAATGGTTTCTAACAAACTCAATACCTGGTAATTTTCTTTATATCCAGACATTTCCATTTCATACGCTAAATCTCCGAATGCTTTTGTTGCTAAATCTCCAATTTTTCCTGGTACGCTCTCCATTAATTTTACAAGTGAATTAGTAAAAGGTATCATAATAATCCTATGTCCCTTTACTTCCGCAATCAGCTGAACCATATCTGATGTATTTGTATATTCCGCATTTTGCGGAAAAAACACTCCTGTCTCTTCGTTATCAATCATTAATTTCACAAATTCACATAAATTATCTATATGAAGCATCGAACGCTTATTCTTTACGATTGGAAAAACAGGCAGCTTACCTGCTAGCATTGCCAGTTCCGGGTAATTTCCTTTACTACCTTTCCCATAAATCATTGGTGGTCTTAATACTACCACCTTAAAGAAATCATCTGTTAACTCTCTTATCTTTTGATCTGCCTGCCATTTTGAATCACCATAAAAGTTCAATGGAGTAGGTTGAGTCTCGGAAGTAATCATTTTTTCTTTGCATCCTGAATATACAATCATGGAAGACATAAAAATAAATTGTTTAACTCTCTGCTCCTTTGCCTTTTTTGCCACTTCAATAGCCAAATCAGTATTAACTTTATAATAAAGTAGTTTTTGTTCTTCCGTTACTGAACCGATATCCGCATGTGCAATACCTGCAACATGATAAACCACATCATACTGAGAAAAATCACGTTCTTTCCATGCATCTCCCATCATATCAATAGTATCTACTGTATACTCCTCTGTTATCTTTTTTAACCAAGCATCAACCGACATTCCAATAAAAGAATTCGCACCAGTAATCAATATCCTCTTTGATTCTTTAACATTAATATTTTCTTTTATATCTACTTCATCGATTTCATCATCATTTACAAAGGTATCCTGAAACATAACTTTTCTTTTTGCATTGATATAAGCAGTATAAGCTACGCTAGCTAATGTGATGCCGTCTAATATCAAACTACATTTTGATTTGTTCTTATTCGAATTAATGCTAGTATTCTTATTTCTTATATGTTTAAAAATTGTTTTAATAATTATTATACCTATTGTTGCAGCACTGGCGACTACAGCACCACCAATAGCAATATTCTTTTTATTTTTCTCAGTTGAGGCTACTGCTAATGTGTCCTGCTCATTCTTATGCGTTTCTCTGGTTCTACCTTCTGCAACGCCATCTGAGCTTAATACACTGCCAATGGTAGCAAGGAGGCATTTTAAGTCCATTGCAAATCCCATTTTTTCAACATATTCACCATCAAATTTTGCTTTTACCGGTATTTCCAGCTCGTCACGACCATTAATCTGAGCCCATCCAGTAATACCAGGCTTAACACCGTTTGCTCCATACTTATCACGTTCTGCTACAAGGTCGTATTGGTTCCACAAAGCCGGACGAGGCCCAATTAACGTGAGACTTCCATTTACGCATTGCCATAGCTGTGGCAGCTCATCTAATGAAGTTTTACGAAGAAACTTCCCTATTTTTGTTATATATGCATCCGGATTGGGCAGCATATGAGTAGGCATATCCTTTGGCGTATCTGTTCTCATGGTACGGAATTTCCATATTTCGAAAAACTCTTTATCTTTTCCAACACGTTTCTGCTTGAACAGGACCGGTCCGGGTGAATCCAACTTTATTGCCAATGCTATGATGCCCATTACAGGTGCTAATGCCACACTTGCCCCACTAGCTAAGACCACATCAATTGCTCTTTTTACTGGTAAATATTTTTTTTGTTTTTTTGTTAATTTGTATATCGAATCCATAACAACGTTCTCCTATATTGAAGAAATAGAGATTTGTTTTAAGACTATCTTCAAAAAATAACGACAATGAGCCCACCACTACGTTTCCGAGACCAGTGAGCCCAGTCAAATCTCCCATTTTTCTTATATATCACGACCTGTTTTTGCTTAAACACCCCATGGATGATAATAAAATCTTATCATTCATTTACAAATTATTAAATCCTACCTTCATCTCAACATCACTATCCTCTTCCTTGCGGTTTATCACATAACCTGACAAGCTTATATGATTCTCTGCCAAATCAGCAATCCACACGGGTCACCCATATCCAGTACAAATATTTCTCCACCTTTTGCAAAAAACCTGCCTACAGTACCAGCGACACCACCTCGGGAATCGTCATAAAATAACGTATAACATCAGGATGAGTAATTGTGACACGTTAGCCATGTTTTATCTGTCTTTTAAACAATGGTATCACACTTCCATTACTCCCTAATGCATTGCCTAACCTGACCGCAACAAACTCTGTCTCTGAAACATCATTTAAATTCTGTATGATATCTCGCATATACGCTTCGAAGCCACCATAAATTGGTCGGGTTCACTGCTTTATCGGTAGAAATCCATACGAATCTCTCCGCCTTTTATTACGACGCAGCCATTGCTGTCTTATATGTACCAAATACATTGTTTTTAATTGCCTCAATAGGGCTGTCCTCCATTAAAGGAACATGTTTATGGGCTCTGCATGATATGCTACATCAGGTCTGTATTCTTTAAAAACCTCGTTTAACTTCTGGTTCCCGCTGTACATTATAAACATTATTTTCATAAATGTCAAAGATAATTAAATCGCTTAGGCTTATACCCCTATATCTGCCTGCATAATTCTCCATCAATAAAACCGCCGCCGAAAAAGGCCAAAATTCAAGGAACCTATCTTATTAGTTCGTTAAATATAGAATACGATACTCCGAAATGGCTCCATAAATCATATCTTACTACAACTATTCAACAAACACAACAGGTATTTTTTTACGCTTTTGTATAATCCTTCACAGTTTTGTTCTTATCAGCTTAACAGATTACTG
>Ga0153949_1000222_pt1 | contig 19269 bp, 16 predicted proteins | sample TSNJ033MetaG_FD_104705 | JGI IMG/M metagenome (GOLD analysis project Ga0153949, IMG submission 104705) | Attine ant fungus gardens microbial communities from New Jersey, USA - TSNJ033 MetaG | ecosystem: Host-associated > Fungi > Mycelium > Unclassified | place: USA: New Jersey, Wharton State... | reverse complement strand
GTTGCCGATTCTAAGAATAAAAACATAGTTTTATCAGGCACTTTGGCGGATATAACTAAGAATGTTATCAATGTGGTATTGGAAGAAGAGGATAATAATCGGACAAGGACTGCTGAGAGATTGCATATAAGCCGTTCAAAGCTGTGGAATATATTAAAATAAAGCCTGTAACGATATGATGTCGGTCAAATGATTGGAATAGGGATGCAGTACTCCATTTTAGTTTACTTTTTATAGTATATAGAGTATAATGTAATTGTTATTGTCACTTGCGTCAAACTGCTGTACTGAAGATTTTGTTCAAGCTGCTGAATAAAATTGTTTAGGAGAACAGAAAGATGTCAAGTAGATTAATTAAAACTGTCCGGGCAATGGAGGTATACACCAAAAAAAGTCATCCCGGAATCGAAGTAGTAGTAATTACTGAAGATGGCCGAGAGGGGAGAGCTTTATGTACGGCGGGCAATTCCGTTGGCTCTCACGAAGTGCAATTTACTTATGATGGCGGCAAAAGGTGGAATGGACTTGGTGTTATGAAAGCGGTTAACAGTGTCCATGAGATCATAGCTCCTGCTTTGCGGGGTGTTGATGTTGCTGATCAGTACCTTGTCGATAGTATTATGTTGGATTTGAAAGATGAATCGGGGATGGGGCTTGGCGGAAATGCTCTTGCAGCAGTTTCGGCAGCAGCACTGAAAGCCGGTGCGGCAAGTCTTCAGATTCCGCTTTATCGTCATATTGGCGGTGCGAATGCCATGTATCTTCCGGTACCGGGTATATCTGCTGTAAATGGTCATAGGAGGTGGGGCGGTGGTATCACTACTCCGTCTGGAAAACCTTCTTATTCCTTCATGTGTCACGACTTTAATTCCTTCGCGGAAGCATCCTATGCAGCCTGGGAAGTTCAGAATGTATGGGATGAAATGATGGAATCAATAGGGGTGGGACCAAAGGATTGGTATAGTATGTATACGATCCCACGTGGTATCTACAAATCCGATGAAGGAATCTGGGAACAGATGACAAAGGCAATTCAGAAAGCTGGCTATGAGAATCGAGTCGGCATTCAGGTCGATGTTGCATCGGATACTTACTATGATAAGAAAAGTGAAAAATATTGTGGGCTATTTTCTGATCAGCCCAAAACGAGAGATGAATTATTTGAGATATATTTACACGCAATAAAAACGTATCCATTCATTATCATCGAAGATCCTTTCTTTGAAGATGATTATGAAAGTCATGCAATGCTGACCTCGCAGGTTGATATTCAGATCGTTGGCGATGATTTATTCACAACCAATGTGGAGCGTCTGAAAAAGGGTGCAGATATGCATGCTGCTAATACAATGTTGTTGAAAGTAAACCAGATTGGCACGATGAGTCAGGCTTTTGATACGATCCAATATGCCTGCAAAATGGGCTATGGCGTTATGCCATGTGAGAGCCGTGGAGAAGGTCAGGCAATTGCAGACTATTGCGTGGGCATCAATGCGTGCGCTGTACGTGAGATGGCAACGGGCGAAGTGGCCAATCGTTTCCTTGAGATTGAGCAGGAACTGGGAAGTAAAGCGAGGTTCATGGGAACACGAGGCCTGATGGGAGAACGTTTCAGAATTTAGGAGTTGTATCGATAACTGATAAGTTCGAATAGAGTGAGTGGCTAAATACCCTCACTCTATTTTTTGCTGTTTCCGATATACTGACGGTGCCACACCGGTGGTACGCTTGAATGCCCGATTAAAATGAGATATATCATTGTATCCCACCATGAGTGCAATGTCGGCAATGCGTATATCTGGCTGTTGCATCAGTAATTTGGCATGATCGATCCGGACTGAGCGCAGATAGTCGCGGAAATTGGTATTGGTTTTGCTGCTAAAGAGCGTACTGAAATAGTTTGGATGAATAAAGAGCTGCTCCGCCATATCTTGCAGGGTAATATTATTGAAATAATTCTTCGCAATATACTCCTTGGCTTTCTGAATCACATATTCATCATTTTCAGCCAGTTCCTCACAATAGTCGTTGACATGGATGCATAGATTTTCGCAAAACCTCAGTTTGATTTGACTAAGGGTCGGCAGCATTTTCAGCGTATTGCCGAGATCATAGCTTGTAAGTTTATACCGGGAGATAATTTTAATATATTTATTATTTTTTTGCATCAATTCATAAATCCACGCAGTAAGCATATTGCGGACTTCTGTTTCAGATATGATATCTTTTGAACATCCGTCGAAGTAATTATGAAAAATGGTCATTGCCTCTTCCGGCTGTCCCGATGAAACCGCAATTGTCGCATCAGACAGCAGATTTCTTAGGCCGCTTTTGGATATCGGATTTTTACATGGAAGGTCAAAAAAGGAATCGTTCTTATTTATATTGGTAAAACGCTTTTCTTCCAGAAAAAGTTCCAATTTGGCAGTATCATAGTCTGTATGAAGCTCCTTATCCAATATATCCTGAATTAAATCAATAAAAACACTGGTATTGACAGGTTTTAACAGATAGTCAATGGCTCCGTACTTTAACGAATTACGGATCAGATTATAGTCGTCATATCCGCTCAGCATAATAATGCTGCAGGGAATACCGCAGTCTTTCAGCATTTCCAGCATCCATAAACCATCATGTTCTTTCATCTTTATATCAGAAATTACAATCGTGGGATGAAAATCAATAATTTTTTGTAATGCTTCAAGACCATTGGCAGCTTGCTGCACGCAATACTCACAGGACAGGTTATCCTGCAGAATCTGAATAATTCCATTCCGGATGTGATTGTCGTCATCTACAATTAAAATACACTGCATGATTATCCTTTCTGGCATTTGGTTCTGGGAATACGAATTGAGGTGGTGGTACCAATTTGCTCAGCACTATTGATTTCGATACCGTAATCTTCACCATAAAATAGCTTTATTCGTCGGTTAATATTTATTAACCCCACCCGTTTGCTCTTGCTTTGTTTTCCAAGTAAAGCTTTTTGCACCTCTGACAGTCGTTCCGGTGACATCCCAATACCATCATCTGCTACCGTTAAAATAAGATCATCCCCCATGGAATAGCCCATGATATCGATGTGCAGGGTTTGCGGAGCAGAGCCAAATGCATGGGCGATGGTATTTTCAATAACAGGCTGTAAAATCAGTTTCATAATCTTATCTTGCATGATTTCCCGATCAATATTAACGGTAAAACCGATGCCATCAGAATAATTGAACTGTATCAGTTTGATGTAGTTGTAGATGCTGTCGATTTCCTGGCTGATAGTTACTTGTTCGTCGATTTCTTTCAAATTATATTGCAAATTGGAACCTAACAGCATTGCCATCTCGGCCAAATCATAGCTTTTCTGCATATAAGCTTTCATGCGAATCAACTCCAGTGTGTTATATAAATAGTGCGAATTGATCTGACCCCGCAGTGCATAGAGTTCGATGCTCTTCTTCTCAAGATCTCGCTGCAAAATTTCATTTACCAAATGATTGATTCTGGAAGTCATACTGTTAAATGCCGAAAACAGGGTAGCAAATTCTCCTGTCATTTCATTTGCTGGAAATGAATTAATTTTAAATTCCCTGTTTTCCAGATTTGCACATGCGGTGATTAAACAACCAATGGAATGGTTGATACTTGATGTTGAATAGAACGTAAACAAAAACATGAGCAGTAAAACAAGGAAAAGAAAGAATATCAATGGAAAAGTGTTTATTGATACTCCTCTTAAAATATCGGAAAGCGGTGTTTTAGTAATAATTGATAAATGGTCATCAAAACGATAATAATTAACCATATATGGTACAGAGTCTATTATGGCATACACAGTGTTTTTATTGTGCTGATTAAAATTGTCGATCAGTGTTTGCTGTTTGGGGCCAAGGAGTGTTTCGTTTCCGGCAATGCTTAATCCGTCATATTGTAATACAAAGTCTTCATTAACCGATGCCCGCAGTGCATCAAACTCATGATTTAAAGTTGTCTTTAAGATGCCCAGAACCAATACTCCAATACTCTTATATTCTCCGATATGAGTGATCGAACGTGTTATGCATAACATATTGCCATCCGCATTTGGAATACCTGAACCGGTAAATTGAGAGATCGGAACAATAACAGCAGCTCCTCGTTTGGCAACGGTTTTCGAGTACCAGTCTGAACTGCTTTCATTCAACGCACAATAAGAACCGCTATAGACCGACTTTCCGTGCCAGCAGTATAACCCGTTTTTACCGGAGTCATACATTGCTATCATGTCGATTCCCTGTGCAATATCCAGATAGAAGTTGGCATTTTCCAGAAAGGCATTGGAAAAGTTGTAATTGCCTACAAAGCTGGCTCCATCTTTCAGATAAAGATACACTTCCTGGTATTGCCCTGTTGCCAGTGGCTTTACCGGAAAAATACTGATTTCCTTCATCTGTTCCAATGAATTATTAACGGTCAGAGTGTACTTTGCCATACAATGACTATTTGAATTTTTGTAAAGGTTTATTGTATTGGTTATCGAATTATAAAGCAGATATAATGTCACCAGAGCAAATATGACAGACTGTATCAGCATAATAATCAGTAATTTCCTTTTAACAGAGAAATTGGTAATCCAACTCCTGAACCGTGGCAAAATATGTGCATTATGACCTGGCATTGTTTGCTCCTTGTGTATGGTTTTGATTTATTATACAAAGAAAGAAGGGGAAAAGCAAATGTAGTTTGTATAATTTGGACATGTTCTTAAGATATGGCAACTTTTATGAAACTATGCCATTTTAAAAAGAATGATGTCTCTATATAATGATGATACAGCAGCTTGAACAAGAAACAGTAAACGAATGATTCTATTAGGAGGTACGTTTTATGAAACGAAAACTGTTAATGTCCGGTTTAGCCATTTTGGCGGGACTAAGTCTGGCGGCGTGTGCTGGCGGAGGGGGCGGTTCCTCTGGCACTACTGCATTAGAAACGAATCAGACAGAACCGAACCAGGCGGCATCAGTCGCTGAAACAAGTTCAGTTACCGGGGACGGCGAACTTGAGGGCACTTATGAAATTGAGTTTTTCCACTGTAAACCAGAAGACTTTGAGTTATATGAGACGCTCATTGCCAAGTTCCACGAATCATATCCGAATATAAAAGTAACTCAGACCTGCCCATCGGAACCCAACAAGGCGTTTGTTACCCGGGTGGCATCAAATGATATGCCTGATCTGGCAGGAGTTACCGTTCTTTCTTCACAAATCGTGGAAATGATGGATGAGGGCATTTTTATACCACTTGATGATCAGGTATTTTTGTCTCGTGCAAATGATGCTTCTGTTGCCCAATTATATCGTGAGGACGGACACATTTATGCAATGCCAATTACGATAAACGGATTTGGCGTTTACTATAATCTGGATTATTTTGAGCAGGTAGGAGCAGATGTTCCGGTAACGTTAGATGAGTTTATTAATGTATGTGAAAAATTAAAGACCGCCGGTATTCAGCCAATCGTTTTTTGTGATAAAGACCCCACCAAACTCCCCCAACAGGTGGATCGGCTGTACATTGGTTCTGCTGATCATAGCCCATGGGATAAATACGATAAAATTCTAAGTGGTGAGTATTCAATGATTGATGATAAAGCATTGCGTGCCACGGCAGAAGCATATTTAAAAATCAGAGAATATGGTCAGTCTGATACACTGGCAACCAGCGGTGACCAGGCTATCAGCGATTTTGCAATGGGGAATGCGGCCATGATGATTGATGGTACCTGGAGTGCGAATGCTTATGCGAAGCAAAATCCGGACTTAAACTACAGCTGTTTTATATTCCCGGCAATCACAGATGTTGAAGCTTGTAATGCAGGTGCATATGATACCGGATATGTTGTACCGGAAGGTACTGGCAACGAAGCAGCAGCTTTAAAGTTCATTGATTTTCTGACCGGTGAAGACATTGCACAGGAGTTCTGTGACGGCGATATGAATCTTAACGTTCTTAAAAGTGTCAATTATGGTGTTGAGGTCCTGAAACAAATTAATGATGCTACCTTTACCTTGAGTGGTTCCACGGAGTGGTCAAGTGCGTTTCGTTCCGATCAGGCGGTACTGTTCCAGAAATTATTTATGGATAAGGATGTTGATTCATTCTTAAGAGAATATGATGCACTGGTAATCAATTATTATTCAGAGTAGAAGCTTTGGATGAATGGAAGGCGGAGGGGATATTCCCTCTGCCTTCCTGCAAGACTTTGGGGAAAGGATTTCTGTATGAATAAAAAGATATCTGAACGCAATATTACGCATTTCCTTTTTACTGTTCCCAATTTACTGTTTTACAGTTTCTTTACGGTTCTTCCAGTGTTTTCGGGAATCTATTACAGTATGACAGACTGGAATGGTATATCTAAGAAATACTCTTTTATAGGCTTGAAAAATTATGTCACTACTTTTACAAGTAAGAGGTTTTTTACATCCTTTTGGTTCAGCCTGCGGTACGCGATCCTGCTTGTTCTATGCATTGTTTTGATATCAACCATATTAGCTTTATTACTTAATACAAAAATAAAAGGGCAAGGTATCTTTAAAACCATTTATTTTTTTCCGGCAGTTCTTTGTATGATGAGCGTGGGGTTAATCTTTGATAAAATTTTCTATTTTGGTTTTCCGGAACTGGGCAATTTTCTTGGTATTGAGGCATTATCACGAAATATATTGTCATCAAGCAAAACGGCGATGTTTGGCATCTTGCTTGTCAATGTCTGGAAAAGTTGTTCTATTCCAACCGTTTTAATACTTTCCGGGTTACAGACGGTTCCGGTCGAATTGCTGGAGGCGGCCAATCTTGATGGTGCCGGGCACTGGCAGCAATTCCGGAGTATAAAAATACCGTTTATTATGCCGATGATAAGTGTCGTAATGGTCTTAGCTTTAAAAGAAGGTCTGATGCTTTATGACTATATTTTGGTACTGACTGGCGGGGGACCTGCAGGTGCAACCGAATCTATCACGATGACGCTTTATCGCATGGGATTTGAAGATATGAAATATAGTCTTGCAATTGCCATGTCAATTGTTGTAGCGTTGGTAATTATTGTGATTTCTTTGCTGCAGTTGAAAATAACAGATAAAAAGAGGGTATACGAATGAAGTTAAAAAAAACAGAAAAAATTATTTTGTATATCGTGCTTACCTTCGGGGCATTGCTCATTGCAGTTCCCATGTATCTGACAATCGTCTCGACCTTTAAGACGGATGGCGAATTGATGGCAAACTTTTTTGCACTGCCTTCTGCTCCTTCCTTTGCAACATATAAGAGAATAATTGCAAAAGGAGAGTATTTTACAGCTTTGAAAAATACCGTCTTGATAACAGGGTGCGTCCTCTTAATTGAAGTACTGCTGCTGCCAATGTTCTCTTACCCAATTGCAAGGCGTATGAATAGCAGCAGATATTATAAATTTCTATATCTCTACGCGATAATTGGTATATTTATCCCGTTTCAGGTCAAGATGTTTCCCATGATCAAGCTTTTGAATTCGCTTGGGCTGGCAAACCGTTTGGGATTGATTTTTTACTATTTGGGCATTCAGACATGCGATGGCGTTTTTCTAATCAACGGATATCTGGCTTCCATTTCAGATGAACTGGAGGAAGCGGCATATATTGACGGAGCGAGCACCCTCAATGTTTTTTTTCGCATTGTCTATCCGCTGATGAAACCAATTATTGCAACAATGATTATTAAAAATGGGCTGTGGGTGTGGAATGATTATTTTTCGCCGTCACTCATTCTTGCCAAATCAAGAGCCTGGCGGACACTACCGTTATTCCAGTATGCATTTAAGCAGGAAAGCTATACAGAATACGCGATGTTATTTACCGCAATTGTTTTGTCGATGTTGCCGATTATACTGATTTATGTAATAGCACAAAAACAAATAATCGGCGGTATGATGTCTGGATCAGTGAAGGGGTAGCGGGCCTGGAAATATTGTAACAATTCTATTTATAGATGAGGAGAATAATTATATGAGAAAAGCACTTGAAGACATTACTGTATTGGATATGACAAGGGTTCTTTCCGGGCCTTACTGCGGAATGCTGCTGGCAGATTTTGGAGCGAATGTTATTAAAATCGAGAATCCTGAGGGCGGGGATTCTGTCCGCGGAAATACACCGAAAGTTAATGGTCAGAGCGGTTATTTTATGGCTATCAATCGTAATAAAAGGGGATTAACGATAAATCTTAAAACCTTAAAAGGTAAAGAGGTCTTCTTGAAGCTGGTTAAAAATGCAGATGTAGTCCTTGAAAATTTCCGCCCGGGTGTCATGGAACGCCTTGGTCTTGGCTATGAACAGCTTAAAAAGGTTAATCCGGGAATTATTTATGGAGCCATTTCGGGATTTGGACAAACAGGTCCGTTTCGTGAATATGCAGGTTACGATATTGTCGGGCAGGCAATGTCCGGACTGATGAGTTGTACCGGCTGGCCGGACTCGCCGCCGACTCGCTGCGGAGCGCCAATCGGAGATACCGAAGCTGGGCTGAACTGTGCGATTGGCATTCTCGCTGCCTTACATAACCGTGAATTTACAGGCGAAGGACAGATGATTGATGTCTCCCTGGTAGACGCTATGATTTCCTCTCTGACAACACTAAATATGCGCTATCTGAATGGGAATCTGCTGCCGGGCCGGACTGGTAACCGATACGAAAACCTATACCCTTATGATGCCTTTAAAACAAAAGATGGCTATGTCGCATTCTCTGCTAATACCGATCAGCATTGGGCTTATCTGTGTGAGTTTATGGAGGTTCCGGATTTGATAGATGATCCGCGAACGGTGTCTGTAGCAATTCGCTTAGAGAACCATGAATTTATTCAGAAAGTGATTGAAAACTGGACAAGCGCTAAAACCACGAAAGAGGTTACTGATTTGTTGGGGAGTAAAAAGATGGCAGTCGCTGAAATACTGACCATTGCTCAGGTGACGAAACATCCGCATATGGCTGGCGCCCGGAATATGTTCATTGAAATGGAGCATCCGGTTGCCGGAACAGTTAAAGTAACAAACAACGCAATAAAAATGTCTGCCACACCGTCCACGCTTCGCCTGCCCTCGCCACTGCTGGGACAGCATAATGAGGAAATTCTGACATCGTTGGGTTATACCAATGAGGAGATTGAACGGATGAAAGCAAATCACGAAATATAAGGAGATTACCATCATGATAAAAATAACAGAAGTAGCCACACGTGACGGTTTTCAGTCCGTTAATGAATGGATTCCGACCGAGGTAAAAAAAGAGATTATCAATGCACTGATTGCCTGTGGGATCACCCGGTTGGATGTGACATCTTTTGTTCACCCTAAATTCATTCCACAAATGAAAGATGCCGATGAAATATTTATGCATTTTAAAGAAACGGCTCCGGCGAATGTGGATGGTCTGGTTCTGGTTCCCAATCTTTATGGTGCGAAACGTGCGCTTGCGCTTGGTGCAAAGCATATTGCCTGGGTGTGTTCTGCTACTGACAGACATAATCTTGAAAACACGAAACGAACGGTAGACCAGACACTTGAGGAAATGAAAGAACTGATATCAATCAAAGGTGATGCAAAGATTTTATTTGGTCAGGCCTGCTCATTTGTTTGCCCGTTTACCGGAGCTGTTGATCCGAAACAGGCAGTCAGCATATTAGCTAAGGCTCTGGAGTTGGGAGCTGATGAGATTTCGGTGTGTGATACGACAGGTACGGCAAACCCCGCGATGATACGTGCATTACTTCTTGAATGCAAGCGCGCGCTTCCGGGAGTGCCGCTGCCTTCCTTACACCTGCATGATACCTATGGGATGGGTCTGGCTAATGTACTTGCGGCTCTGGAACTGGGGGTGGAAACATTTGATGCCTCATGCGGCGGTATCGGAGGCTGCCCCTTTACTCCCGGTGCTACCGGTAATATTGCGACGGAAGATATGGTTGGTATGTTGGAAGATATGGGAATCGAGACGGGAATCAACCTTGATCAACTTCTTGAAACTTCGATGATGATCAGGGAGAAGATCTCAGGCTGTGTTGCGGCAAGCCATAGAGGCTTTGTAGCTGCCCAGCGGAGAAGTCTGGGTTTGCAGGTGTTCTTATGAACAATCGCATTGCCGTTACTTCTGGTGAAGTATTTGAGTACATTTGGCAGTATGCTGCAGGCAAAGGTTTGATAGCAGAAAAAAAATCGATAACGAAAAATACTCCGGAAGAATATGTGCGTCAAGTTGGAGGTTATCCTGCTATTCTGGTGGGCGGTGAATATTATAATGATAAAATCCTGAATGTGCTTAGCGATTCTTTGAAAATCTTAGTTCGTTTTGGTGTTGGCTATGACAAAATAGATTGTGAAGAAGCGAAAAAGTACAAGATTGCTGTATCTAACACACCTGGGAGTAATTCTACAGGTGTTGCCGATCAGGCTATTATGCTGATGCTTGCACTTGGGAGAAGCACCTGCAGGTATGACCTTCAGACACGAAAAAATTGTTGGGAAAAATCCAAAATCGTGACACACGAACTTGCGGGGAAAACGGTTGGTCTGATTGGATTTGGACATATTGCAAAAATTTTACGACAGTATTTGTCGGGATTTCAGTGCAGGATATTGGCCATGGATGATTATGTTGAAGACGAAATTCTGCATAAGATGGAGGTGCAGCGGGCCGGCCTTTATGAAATTGCTGCCAGGTGTGATTTTATTTCTCTGCATGTGCCACTTACTCCAGCCACGTTTGGCATGATTGATATGGCATTCTTTAGGCGAATGAAACCCAGTGCTTATTTAATCAATACCTGCCGGGGGGATGTTGTTAATGAGAATGATTTGATCGAAGCGCTGCAAACCGGAGTGATAGCGGGAGCCGGGTTGGATGTTTTGTCCCGGGAACCTTCAGATGACGATAATCCGCTTTTTAAAATGGAGCAGGTAACCTTGTCACCACATGTATCTTTTAATACACAGGAGTCAAATGAAAGAACAGCCCGCATGGCTGTTGATCAAATATACGACTATCTTACAACAGGGTATTGCAGCCATATTGTCAATGGGATATAGACGGAGGTAATAAAGGTGAGAATTTCGAATCGGGAACAAATCACATCTCATGGTAATAAAATCGGACGCCAGATGGCGGTGGATATACTGGAAGCGGGATTGGCTGCAGCAGATCCATATCATAATACCTGCAAACTATTCCGGCTTGAGCGTAATTTTCTTTATATTGGTAATCAGGATTTTGAAGCAGATGGTGACCCGCAATCGGGCATTGCATTTTATGATTTGGCTGAAATTGAAAATATCTATATTGTTGGCGCAGGTAAAGGCTCGCAGCAAGTGGCAAAGGCAATTGAAGATGTTCTTAAAGACCGGCTTACAGGAGGCGAATTAATCAGCAAATATGGCGATAAACCGATATTGTCTAAGATCAATGTTACGTTTGCCTCACATCCAATACCAGATGAAAACTCTGTTATCGGGTCAAAGCGAATCATGGAACTGTCCCGCAAAGTAACCAGTAAAGATCTTGTGATTACAATTATTGCAAATGGTGGCAGTTCATTGCTCACATTACCATATGATTCCATTCCTCTTACAGATGTGAAATGGCTGGTCCGCTATATGCAAATTGAAAAGGGGGTAAAAACGATCGATTTAAACACAATTCGCAATCATATCGACCAATTAAAGGGAGGGAGAATTGCCCGGCTTTTTGCTAAGGCCCAGATGGTACATTTGATTGTTGCGGATGCCAATCACCATCAGATTGAGGAACCAAGACGGAATTATGATTATATCATACATCATAATAATTGGTTGCACAATTTACCAGATGGCACTACTTTTGCAGATGCGATTGATGCTCTTTACAAATATGATGCCTGGGCTGAATGTCCGGTGTCTATTCGGGATTTCCTGGTAAAAGCAGACCCGGCATGTGAGACTGTTAAATATGATGAGTTTTCACAGACACGATTTCGGATGTTTGGGGTAATGCCTGAAAAGTTCCATTTTCTGACAGCAGCCCGTCAGCAAGCACTTGAGCTTGGCTTCAATGCAGTATTTCTTTCAGAAGCGATCGATGTGGAGGCAAGTCAGGCCGGATATATAGCCGGTTCAATTGCGTCATCAATCGAAAAAAACAATGAACCAGTTAAAGCTCCGGCAGTACTTATATCTACCGGTGAGATGATTGTTACAGTAGACAAGTACCGGGGGATAGGGGGACGTAATCAGGAGTATGTTCTGGCAGCAGCAAAAAAAATATCAGGCAGTAAACGGATTGTGATTGCATCTGTTGATACAGATGGCACAGATGGCCCTGGTGGATTGAATATTCCGGGGGCTCCAGGATGTCTTGGTGGTGGTATTGTAGATGGTGATACGGTTGCCAAGCTTCAGGAAAGAAAGCTTGATCTAGAAACGGCAATCAGATGCCATGATACCAGCGGGATTCTCTGGCAGTCAGATTGTGGTTGTGTTGTTGAGCAAAATATCAGTATGAATGATTTGTCGATCATTATGATATTGTAAGAAGTAATGCACAATTTATAGGCTGTTGGTGGAGCTGTCGGGCATAGCCAACTTGTTGACCTTATTGACATCGTAAAAATAATGGACATTAAAATTATTTCATGATATGATTTATGAAAAAGTAAACGTAAGGGAAGATATATCATGGATAAGGATTTTGAACAGCGCGTGTATTCGGTCAACCTCACTAAGAAAGAAACTTTGGTAGCACAATACATTTTTGATAATCTGGATATTGCTGCTTTTTCTACGGCTACTGCACTTGCAGCTGCGATAGGGGTAAGTGATGTTACGATACATAGATTTGCTCATAACCTTGGCTATTCCAATTTTTCGGAAATGCAGAAGGCTTTGCAAAAAGATATTTCGAACAGGCTGCAAAACCAGAAGGCTTATTTTCGTTCTCCTGGCAAGCAAATCGATGAGCAATTCGGGGGAAATCTTGATAATGTAATATCCATGGTGGCGAAGCAGAGTATTACAAATATAGAGAAGTTTCTTGATAAAATATTGATAGAGGATGTGGAACAGGCATCTAAATATTTAACGCAAGGCCGCCGGAATTTTGTGATTGGATTTTGGAGTGCATCTGTGTTGGCTGATTATTTTGCCATAAAGTTCCGTTATAACAGCGATAATGTTATCACAATCACGAAAACATCTCCGGAATCGATTATGCCTGTTTTATCGGTGACCAGGGATGATTGTGTTGTTGTGTTCAGCCACAGCAGGTATCCGAAAATGTCAATTAAGCTGGCAGCTTCTTCAAAAAATCGAGGCGCAAAGATTATTGCGATTACGGATAAAGAGACATCACCGATTGTTCCCTACGCAGATATCTGTTTTTTTGCAGATACGGACGGGATTGCATTCAGCAGTTATGTGGCAAGTATGCTTCTGATAGAAATTATACTCACAAACACAACCAAACTTATGTGGAAGGTTCGGGAGAGTCATCACCGAAGGCAGGAAGATATGCTGCAGGAATTGGATTTTTTCTAAAATTGATTAGTGCAAAAATAATAACAGCCCGTAAAAGACTGCCATTCAGGCGGCAATTAACAAAGCCATGTAAATACACTAATAACAATAAAATAATGTGATGTGACATTAGTCTCCTCCCTTTGGTTATTTTCATTTTATAGAAATTGATCCTGGTGTGAGTTTACGAGTTATAGCCGCATAAATTCGATATTTTTTGAATTTATGCGGCTATTGTGGTTTTTAAAAATCTGATGTTCATGTCATATTTACTAAAACCAAGGCCTTGCTATTGTTAAAAAAGACGAAAATTCGACAAGATATAAAAAAATGTTGATTTATCGACAACTATCATATATGCTAAATGTAGAATCACCGACAAAAAAATATTTTTAAGGAGGAAAATCTACAATGACTGAAAAACAATGTGTCGAATTAAGGATTGGCAAGTTTCAGGAGAAGCTTCGGGAAAAAAACATTGATATTGCGGTTGTGACAAAGCCTGTAAATGTTTATCATTTCTCGCTGTTTAATCCGGTGGTACAAAGCATGATGAGCTTTATGGTAATTCCGCGTGAAGGAGAGGTACAACTGCTGCTTCATGCGCTTAGAGGCCCACATGCTCAGGCGGAAAGTCCAATTCAGAATATTTGCTGTTACGCAAAATGGAGTGATACGCCAAGTCTTGCAAATGATCCCTTTGATGCTTTAAAAATGGTAATCGATTCTTATAAGTTGAGTAATCCGGCTATTGGTGCAGAACTGGCATCACTTTCTTTCACAGATTACAACAAAATGAAGGCCAGAACCGGAGTTGACAGACTGGCGGATATTTCGGATTTGATTAGTGCGCAAAAACTTATTAAGGATGATTTAGCGATTGAGCGTCTGCGCATGGCAGCGAATCTTGCCAATGATGGAATGGATACCATGATTGAGAGTCTTCGCTCGGGGGCTACGGAAATTGAAGCCAGCAATGCCGCAGTTTTAAAGGTGCTTGATGTTTGGCGAAAAAAATACCCCCAATATGAGCTCTGCGGTTTTGGAACCAATGAAGAACATGTGACAATGTCATTGCCGATTGGGTGTAGCAGCGGAGCGCGTGCAGCGTTTGGTGCAGATGCTCCCCATGACTATACTCCGCAGCGTGGGGAATTAACATTGCCGATTGTAATTACCACTATCGGCGGATATTCTATTGAAAATGAGCGTTCACTTTATGTTGGTGACCTTGATGATTACAAGATGAGTATTTTTAAAACAGTTATCGAAGCACGTACAAAGGCACTTGAGAAGATTAAGCCAGGTACCACTTTTGCGGAAGTGTTTGAGGCAGCAGAAGAAGTATTTAATGCCAGAGGTTTTGGAAAGTTTATGCCAGGACGAATTGGACATGGTATTGGATTATCGCTCCATGAGTGGCCATCAGTTGCAAAGGGAAGTGATATGAAGCTGGAGTCAGGAATGGTATTTACGATTGAGCCAGGCCTGATGTCCACATCATTTGGTGGGGTTCGTCCATCCGATACGGTACTTGTAACTGAAAACGGATATGAAAATCTTACATATACCGAAAACGGGATCTTGAAAATTTAATCGAATCTACGTATGAAAGGAGTTCATTATGAAAACAATGACCAAAATGGAGCGTATCAGAGCAGCCATTAACAAGCAGCCAACCGACAAACTTCCATATTCCTTTTGGACCCATATGCCGGAAGATGACTTGGATCCCCACGTAATTGCACAAAAGACATATGATTTCTATAAGGAATATGATTTGGATTTCATCAAGATGATGAATAATGGTATGTACTCAACAGAAGATTTTGGCTGTGTTGCTGATTATTCCGAAATTAGGGCCGGTGGGGCGGCAAAGTTGACTGATTCTCCTGTTTCTGTGGCTGAGGATTGGGAGAGGCTGACAGTTCAGGATATTCACAAGGGCGCATATGGCCGTGAACTTGAGCATTTAAGATTATTGTTGGAAAAGGTAGCGGGTGAGGCACCTGTGCTTTTTACAATTTTTTCTCCCATCAGCACTGCTAATAAGATTTCTCGCAATACGCTGATGAAGCAGATACATGAGGGGAAAGGCAACTATGTAAAGAAAGGCCTGGAGATTGTTACCGAAGTCACTTGTGCACTTGCGGAAGAAGTTATTCGAATGGGAGCGGATGGTGTTTTCTTTGCTTCCCAGATGGCAACCTACGATACAATGGAAGAAGAGGAATATGCAGAGTATGGTTCTCCCTATGATAAGCGAGTACTTGAAGCGGCAGGTAAGGGGTGGTTTAATGTACTGCATGGTCATGGAGATAACATTATGTTCAATTTGCTGAAGGATTATCCAGTAACTGCCTTTAACTGGCATGCATTTGAAACATTGCCTTCGCTGAAAGAGGCTCGTGATATCACCGGTAAATGTCTGGTCGGAGGTCTGAAGCGTTATTCCATCACTGACAAAAAGAAGAACGAAATCATGAACCAGATTTATACCAGTCTGACCGAATTAGAGGGTGTGGGACATATTCTGACTCCGGGCTGTGTTGTAAGATATCCTCTTGATAAGGAGACTTTAACATTTGTCAGAGCTGCCAAGGAAGATATCGAAGCCAGGTTGAAAAAATCAGAGTGAAGAAGGCAGATGGGGGTCTGCAGGAGGTAGATATGAATAGGAGCAAAACAGAGTCTAAAAGAACAGGAGGCTTTGATCGCTTTCTGAATGGAATAGAAAAAGTAGGAAATAAGATACCGGATCCAATGGTACTGTTTGTAGGGTTATGTATCATCACACTATTACTTTCTTGCATTTTGTCGGCGTTCGGTTTTTCTGATATTCATCCGAATACCGGAGAAGTGCTTGGTGTGTACAATCTGTTTTCGAAAGAAGGTGTTGCCAAAATTATCAATTCCGCAGTGAACAATTTTGCTACCAATCCGGCGGTAAGTATGGTTCTTTGCTGTATGCTGGGGGTTGGTATTTCTGAAAAGTCCGGTTTTTTCTCTGTCGGACTGCGAGAATTAACCAAAAAGGCTACTGGCAGTGATATCGTTGTGATAAGCATTTTTCTATTTGTTTGTGCAGAAGCAGATATGACCGGTGGAGTGGGATATGTGGTAATGCCGCCGCTTGGGGCATTGCTGTGGAAAGCAATGGGGCGTAATCCTCTGGCGGGAATGTTTGCGGCATATGGTGTTACTGCGGGGGCGTTCTGTTCAAATTTGATTCTCACATCCATGGATGTAATCAATGCGGGGTTTACACAGGCAGCAGCACAACTTTTGGACAAAAGTGTCGAGGTATCACCAGCGGTTAACTGGTATATTTCTGCAGTTTGTACGATTGCTTTGCTTATTACAGGCGTTTTGGTAACTGTTAAAATCATTGAGCCAAGACTTGGAGAATACAAGGGTAATGCGCAGGTTTCTTTCGACATGTCGGAATTTTCAGATGATGCAAAAGCATTGAAATATGCGGGAATTGGTATTCTGGTATATATTATCGTTCTGCTGGCAGGGGCAATTCCGGGCAATGGTGTGCTGCGGGACGCACAGACTGGTTCGTTGATTGCTTCGAGTGCGCCGCTTATGAAAGGCATGGCATTATTAATTATGTTATTGTTTTTCATTCCCGGAACTATCTTTGGATTTGTTTCAAAACGATTTAAATCTGGTAAGGATTTAATCGATGCTCTGGGTAAAAGTATGGCGGACATGGGACCTTATATTGCTCTTATGTTTCTGGTGGCACAGTTTATGAGCTGGTTCGACTGGTCGAATATTGGAATTATTCTGGCGATTAAAGGCTCTAATGCACTGAAGGTGTCAGGGCTTCCGGTATGGCTGGTGTATCTGCTCTTTATCACGATGACAGCTACATTAAATATGCTGATAGGGAGTGCATCGGCAAAATGGGCAATTCTTTCTTCGGTATTTGTTCCGATGTTTATGCTACTTGGCTACTCCCCGGCATTGACACAATTCGCTTACCGTATTGGTGATGCTGTAACAAATACAATCTGCCCAACGCTGGCATATTTTGCAATGCTTTTAGCGTATGCAAAGCAATATGATAAGAATATGGGAGTGGGACAGATGTGGGCAAGCCTTTTGCCATACACATTAGCATATTACGTAAGCATGTTATTGATATTCTTTATATTCTTTTTCTTAAAGCTACCGCTTGGACCAGGTGCGGGAGTGCTCTGGAACTGATGCAGGTAAATTCGGGGCGGCATGTGCTGCCCCGGATTTTATGGAAGAATTTCAAATAGACAGGGAGGGTGAATGGTAATGGATAAAAAGATTTATAATTGTTATCTTGCAATTTTAAAAAGTGAATTAATTATTGCCCTGGGATGTACTGAGCCTATTGCAATTGCATATGCAGCAGCTATGGCCCGCAAAGTTCTGGGTGCAGAACCGGATCATTGTGAGGTTTCCTGTAGTGGCAATATAATAAAAAACGTAAAGGGTGTCACCGTACCAAATTCAGGAGGCCAGAAGGGGATTGTAACAGCTGCGATACTTGGTGTTGTAGGCGGAGATGCGGATAAAGAACTGGCGGTTTTGGAGGGAGTAACCGATGAGGACAGAATGCGCACGAAGAAGCTTTGTAAAACTGATTTTTGCAGTTGTAAGCTGATCGAAGGGACAGAAAGTCTGCATATTATCGTAGAATTAACAAAGGGAAACCACAAAGTTCTGGTTGAATTAAAGCAGTATCATACAAATATAACAAGGATTGTCAAGGATAGCAAAGAACTGCCAGTTAAAAAGAAACAGGTGCAGGGCACTAATTTGGAAGAACCGGACAAATCACAGCTGAATCTTGAAGGTATCCTTGAATTTGCTGATGAAATTAATATTGCGGATGTTGAAGAGATAATAGCAAATCAAATCAGTTATAATACTGCACTTTCTGAGGAGGGGATGCAAAATAGCTACGGTGCGGAGATTGGCCGAACCATGTTGAAGGAATGTGACAAGAATGATATCAGAGTGCTTGCGCAGGCATATGCGGCAGCCGGTTCCGATGCCCGGATGAGTGGTTGTCCAATGGCGGCTGTCATTAATTCCGGAAGTGGGAATCAGGGAATTACTGTTACAATGCCGGTTGTCAAGTATGCTGATTTCCTTCAGGTATCGAGAGAGCGATTATATCGATCATTGGTGGTGGCAAATTTGGTGGCAATTCATCAAAAGCGCTTTATCGGAAATCTTTCAGCATACTGCGGAGCAGTAAGTGCTGCATGCGGTGCTGGATCCGGCATAGCCTATATGCAAGGGTATGGTTTGGATGTAATTGCGAAACAGATTACGAATACTATTGCTACTATCGGAGGAATGGTTTGTGACGGAGCAAAAGCCTCTTGCGCTGCAAAAATAAGTGCGGCAGTCAACGTCTCGCTTCTTGGCTTGCAATTGGCTATTGATAATCATAGCTTTAGTTCAGGTGAGGGTCTTGTAAAGGATGATGTTGAACAGACAATCCGAAGCATCGGCAGAATGGGACGGGTAGGCATGAAATCCACGGATATTGAAATTCTTAATATTATGCTTGAAAATTGACTGGCCCGTACTCGCTACGATGCTGGCGGCTATCTGGTTTACAATGAATTCAGCTGGCTGTGAAATGCCCCATCTGAAGAAAGCTGCAACTCCCGGCACAGCTTAATGAATGTATTTAAAGGTTTAGAAATATGCTTGTCCCGG
>Ga0153949_1000219_pt1 | contig 19339 bp, 30 predicted proteins | sample TSNJ033MetaG_FD_104705 | JGI IMG/M metagenome (GOLD analysis project Ga0153949, IMG submission 104705) | Attine ant fungus gardens microbial communities from New Jersey, USA - TSNJ033 MetaG | ecosystem: Host-associated > Fungi > Mycelium > Unclassified | place: USA: New Jersey, Wharton State... | reverse complement strand
TAAATCTTGCTTTTCAGAGGCATTGGCCCGTAAAACGAAACCTGGTCACCGGCCCCAGCACCCGAAACCCATTTTCCACTTACCTAAGGATGTCGACGATTGCTCAAGCGCAGAATACAGCCCCTCTGTAGTCGAACCCAGCCCTGTTGAGAGTTGCGAGGGGCATCGCTTGACCACCGACGTACAAACCCGAGAAGTCAAGGATGCGATGCGGATTTTCCATTCTTTGCAGGAGTTGTTGTCCACTGAGACGGACTATGTCAAAGACTTGCGGATATTGATTTTAGTGAGTACCTCGTTCTATGAGTCTTCAAGGTGATACTCATCTGGCGTTTTCAAAGGCATATATTCAATGTCTGGCAAGTTTTGAGGTGCGCACTTCGGCTTTTGCTCGGGCTTCCGCCTCCCTCTCAGCAGGGCCATGGGCCAATGTACACCCCGGTCAGACTCTTTTACCAACTGATGGAGTTGTACCGTCCACTTCCTCCACTTCCATGCGACCGGTTTTCTCTGAAAGCGAGATCAACGCCATAACTCGAAATCTGAGGGAGATCCTGCGAATACATGAGGACTTGCTTTCTGCCTTGCGAAGAATCATGACATCATCTGGTGTGCTTGACACGCTCGGCAAGAGTGACTTTTTGAGGCCCGAGCCAGAGGTTTTCTTATCGTTGACATCTGCCCTCGAGGCTATATCGAAGAAGTTTATTACTGAGGTGGGTTCTACCTGTCTAGGTTCTACACCTGCTGATATGACCGCAGGCTCCCAAATTTGAGGCGTATCAAACGCTTTGTGCTGGCCATCCTGAGGCAATAAGCATCATCAAGCGCGTAGCATCACAGCATCCCGCAGAATGGGAGCTGTTTGAGCAACGATGTCGGTTTGCAACGGCCAAACTTGATGCACTGGGAGAAAGTCATCACATTTTTGACCTCAGCCGGAATAGGGGTCGCAACTGTCTTCTTGATGTGTCTATAGGAGAAAAGACGGGGCGAGGGCGGCGGCGCACGATAGCCGCAGTAACTTCAGTGTCCAAGCCTGCCACTCAAGGTGCCAAGGAGGTAGAACGTCAAGCTGATTCTAAGCAACCTCGCTTGCACCTCATGGACTATTTAATTAAACCTGTGCAACGCATTTGCAAGTATCCCCTTCTACTTCGACAATTGATACTCAGGAGCCCCTGTGTTGAATTCAGTGAGGTCACTGTTGTAGTCAAGGACGCAATCCAGGTTATGCGCGATGTAGCATTCTCTGTCGACGAGGCTCGTAGGAAACGTGAGGCAATCACAAAGTCTTCTCTTATTATGTCTCGTTTCATTTTGCCTTCTATGTCACCTTCACTCAGTCCGAGTTCACCAGTTTCCCCCCTACAGATGCTGACATCAGCCTTTCTCTTGTCTCTTGGACCATGCCTTCTCTCTGGGTCGTTGGATGTTATGTACTATACCCCTCGACAATCGTTTGGTCAACTTCAGACCCTTACAGCCAAATACTTGGGCATTTTCCTATATTCCGGAGGATATCTCATCCTCTCCAAAGTCCATAAGGGCAAGAGATATGAACCAAGGCATTGGTTCTCACTAGCCGACTTTGAGATTACGGGAGCCGATTCAGACGAAGGTCCGTTCCCTACTGATTTTCGGTATCTTTCATTTTGATAATCATCTTCAAGCTATGCTCCCATGCTCTTTCCGGCTATCTACGAAAACTATCCATTTTGAAATGGCCGCTGCTTGCCAAAGGGAGAAAGATATTTGGCTCGAGGCCATCTCAGACTCGAGGCTACAGGAGTCGACATGGTGCAATGAACCTCTTCCCAGCTTTAAGGTTGCTGGGAAAGGAATGCGCTCAGCTGAAATGCGAGTAGACTGCCTCGCGCCCGATATGACGCACCCAATTCTGGGGTCTTCAGATACTGAACTATCAGCTTCATCTATCCGTCGTAAGAAACTTACGCTGAGAAAAAGTGATATTACAGCACTACAAGAAATGTCCCGCCATCCAAATCGACGCTCTTCCACTGCTTCCATCAAGTCTATTTTTGCCCCCATGGGATATGATCCCGACTCAATTTGCATCAACCGTTCTTTGATCAGTGGTCGCCTTCAGACTGACCACGAGCTCGAAGACGTTACTTCACAGGTCTGCCTTCATGCCCGACTACAAGCACGACTGCAAGATGAGGTTCTGTTTCCTCAGCCTTTACAGCAGTATAGCGAACGCTCCAACTTTTCGCGTTCCAGTTCTGCAATCAGTGTAGCTGGTTTGGCGAGAAATCGCCTTTCAAAGCAGGAGAGTCTCAGGGTACCACGGCGGAAGCCACGTTGCGACAGCATGACTACTTTTGAAGTTTCACAGCCTCCTGAAGTACCACCTCTCCCATTGTCTGTGAGAAGAAGTATGAAGAGATTTAGTCTTCAAACATTGCCTACTCAGCGGGTGTCGGCTTCATCGACATCCTCCACAGCGCATAATGCACCATTTACGGCATCATCCTGGTCGTCTGCGAGCGCCAGTCCTCTCAGTCGAGAAAATTCTCCATTATCGCGGAGTAATCGAGGTTCACAGTCATTTGCGCGGACTGTCAAGGGCCTCTTCATTCGCTCTGGCCAAATGAGCCCCCAGTCCCCAACTCAGTTGAAGTCAAGTGACTTGAAGGTAGATCAACCTTCTCCACTCTTGAGACGGTTAACACTACAAGGGACGCTACGGATGAGCCTTCGACGGAGGGCACGACGCGTGGCACCTGATGAAGAGAAGCTCGCCTGAGGTAAAGTGTTGGCCTGCAGTACTCGTTACGGTACTCGTTCTGCAAAGCTGGCAGATTTGACATGGTTATCATTTTCCACCTTTTTTTTTCATACTGCACAAGGTTATTATCATCGCCATTCATCGATTGCAGGTCTATTCTTCTCTATTCTTAGACTTAATTTATAATTATTATATCCTTATCCTCCCTTAGAAAACTTAGAATTCTTCAAATATTCATAACCGATGGTGTTTTATAGACGACACACACATAGTAAATATTCAGTATCAATCAATGCGCATGGGCTACCAGATCAGTGGAGCGAAGTAGGTAAACACTGCATGACGTAGGTAAAGCAAAGGTCCGTAGGCCCTAGAAAAAAACAAGAAAACAAAAAATGTGTTGTTTGTGATGTACAGTAAAAATGCAAAATGATACAACAACCAAAGATGAAGTGAGGAAAATTTCAGTCGTCTACGAGATCAAGCCATGAGCGCGGAGTAGAGAAGCCCATTCTTCCTGTTGTGATTGGAGTTCGACGATTTGGCGTTTCAGTTGCCTATGGATCGCTTTTGATTAAGCCAACGCAAATGAGTCGTTGTAAAAGCCTACTTACGAATTCTCTCGGTCGAGGTTATTCCTGGATTCCTTTGTCTTTTGTAGATCTTTGGCCACGGCCTTCCAGGCTTCGTCATTCGGGAGACTCACATCGTTGTACATGTTGTCAAGTTCTTCGTTGAAAGCTTCAAACATGATCTCCTTCTCCGTCGTCGCGTCGTCCAATAGGCTTTTGATCAGAGTACACTGTCTCTTGGAGTTTAATAGATCGAGCTTGGCACGTTCCAACTCGATGGCTTTCTGTGTGTAAGGGGGAATTTCAAAATCAGCAAATCGACGACTCAAGTAAAAACGGATGACGGACGAACCTCCCTCAACTGCGTAGTCAATGTCTTGAGCTCAGTTTGCAGGGTCTCTTGATGAGACAAAGCTTGGACTAGATTTTTGTCTGCGTCAGAAAACAAATCCTCTATCTTGCGCGAGAACTCGTCCGATCCTCCTCCTGACGCAGCTGGTAACACTCGCGATGTCATTTCGCCAAATATGTTCGTTCGTTGTGCTCTTACAGCAGGCAAATGATCCGCCGTTTGCCGTTTACCAATCAAAGCACGCATTTCCTCCATTCGAGCTTGAGCCTCTTTAGTCTGTTGTGGTGAAAAACGCCATGAGAAAGAAAAACAAGTGGTAATTCCCATTGAGGGTCAAGTAGCTTTACTCACCAGAGGCGTGTTTGGCGCACCGTGAGGTATACGTTGAGTTTTATCAGGCGAAGAAGGCCGTGAATGTGGCTCTTCATGAAGCGAACTCCGCGAATTTGATACACGATGGCTTTCAACTTCCACCTTGATCTTCTTCACCGCCCGCCTTGACGCCTCAATCTATTACGTTGTCAAGTTCAAAAGTCAGATGAAAGACAAGTAGAGAAAAAAGCCGCACATCCTCTTTTGTCGACACAGCCAGCTGCGTCATTTGTTCTAATGTCTCCATATTAATACTTGGGGTGGACGATTGGGGCCCGCGTTTCGTTCTTTTGAACTGTGGCGATCGATGCTTAGGAGAAACCACGCGATGATTAATAGGCCGACTCAACGGCGAATTTCGGACACTACTCTTCCTAGCAAGAGGCGAAGTATGAACTGTTGATGACCGCACAGAATTCTTCTTCTTAATCGACAGTGGCTCAACATTCCCGTGAGTTGCACCCGTTGCGCTACTACCACCACCTACCACAGTGGGAAATACAACAGCAAGTGGAGCAGTAGATGAGGGACCTGGGCCTGAACTCGAACTTGAAGCTCTGGGCGTTGTCTCAGTATTATTCTGGTACGGCTGGGGACGTAGGAACTGCTGGCGCTTGCTTCGAGGTATAGGTGTTGGTTCTAATGACACAGAGAGTGATGACGTTGACGAAAATGGAGTCGGTTCAGGTGAGGCTCTTGGGGAAGCTTCGGAATCAAGGTCATCAGAAAGATAAGGCAGTTCACTGGTGGTTTCCGGACTCCTGGGTATAGGGGAAGGGGAAACACTTCGAGGTCCCATGGGCCTGCGATCAGATTGTCTGGAAAGGGGACGGGAGGTATGTTCGGGAGATGTTAGCGAGTCGGGCTGGGGCATTGATGACCTGTAATTGCTAGTCCCAAAAGAGGATGGGCGTAGCGATGACGGTGGATCCTCTTCAAAGGTTCGGGTTAGCCTGTGTGGTTGATTGGACCTGGAACTATACGAAATAACAGACCTTCATAAATCGTCTCCTCCACAGGTATGCTTAAAGACAATCCGGGCTTTGCAGGTTGATTCAGACTATTCTGCCTAGCCAACTCCAGTTGCATAGCAAGATTATAATCCGAAGTATCGATATCTTTGATCTTATCCTGTATCGTTCCATCTTCATCCTCGAAGTCACTGTATTCCGGTCCCATCTCTTGGGAGGGCACCGTCAAGGATCCAGCACGAGAAACCGGCCTACTTGAATCTCTCTCCGATTCGGCTGTCGATACGGATGTAGCTGGAGATCTTGCTCGACTAAATAACTTTCTCGGACCTGCCTTGGAGGACTTTGAGGCGAAGAACGACATATCCTCATCCATCGAATAAACCGTTGTTGGAGCTGTAGAGTTTGACCTGGACGAAAACTTGGCCAAACTACCATCACCACAGGTACTAGTGGTCTGAGTGTAAGTTGACGATCGACTGAGTGTTGATGACTTTCCCTTCCTGTGACCGTTGATTGAACCAGTGAAAAAATCTATAGCGGTAGATCCGGGGCGACCATTGAACAGATTTCGGGAGAGTGCATCAAGGCCGAATCTAGCAACGCGAGAACGATGTATGGGGGTCGAAGGCAAAGAGTTCTTCCCCGTCCTGAACTCGAAAAGCCCAAACTGATGAACTTGCGATGTTGTGAGTGGTTATTGCTACCTTAAAGTATAGCAAAAGCTCACTGGTTTGGATGATACGGGTTGGGATGCGCTCTGTCTGTACAATATCCTCCTCGTGTTCGTCATCTGGGTCATTCGATGATACAGAGTACCGACAAAGTCCTCCTGCCAACGGTTGGACACGAATACGGGCGAAAGGCGGTGCTCCTACGCCAAATGGTATCGGATCGGCTGATCCCAAGGGGTCAATGTGAACTACCATCTTGGTCTAATAGACCCAAAACTTCAGCAAAATTCAAGACGCACAAAATATCAGATCACTACACCTTCTTCGCCTCCTGAAGGAAAGCAGTACGCTGATAGACGTTGAAGTAGGCACGAGCGATGGTAGCTTTCCCGGAACGACATTCTACTTCTTGTTCATCGGAAGAAAGAACGACAGATTGTCCGGCACGAGAGCGATACATTGCCTGAACATGCCACAGGTTTCCAAGAAATCTTTGTTTGTCTGATTCTGTCCCATAACCTGCAGGCAGCCGAGGATTTACAACAGTGAATGACCGGAATGGACGACCTGACCATCGTTCTGTTCGGTTTGGTGGTGGATTCTCCAGATAGAGATGAAAATCTGGTGAATCATTGTCAAGGCTCCTGGTCAAAATAGATCAATCGCCTACCAGCTCCACCCACGTCTGTTGCAACAATATCTGTGACGTCCACAACTCCCTTACACGATAACCCACTTTTCTTCTTTGCCGTCGGGACCCCACCTTTGGTCACTTTATCCAACTCATCTAACCCTGTCAGCGCTTTGCCACCTTTATCACTGCTTCCTGGCCGTTTCACAATAACGAGTTTGTCGTCAAAAAGGAACAATGTACAGTGAAGCAAAGTAGGTGATACATTTGGCGAGGAAGCTCCTAATGATGTGGAAGATTCAGAAATCACGTCTTCTACATCGATGCAGTCAATGAATTTGCGCGAATTAGAGAACAAGTCGGGTGGAAAGCCATCAATAGTCGTGGTTAAACAGTAGAAAACAGCTGCCCGTTTAGTTTGCTCATCAGCTTCTGCAAGCGCGATCTTGCTTGCTATTTCGTCGGCTTCGATGATCTTGACTCGTTGCGGGTCATCGGGTGCCATATGTTTTAACATCGTCCGGAAAAGCAAGGTATATCGCGGTATTCGTTGGACAGGCTCCATAAGAAGCTCTCGTAGGCCCACACGGTTCTTTGGATCAGTAGCTTGGTATTTGATATGCTAATAACGCATCAGTGGATCAACACGCAGGGAGGGGATAAGCACACGCACGTCGATATAAGCAGCAAATCGCGAGGACCTCTTGGAAGCCTCGCGTTCAAAGATGAGTTGAGCATCTTCACGCTTGACGTAATATTGTTTATACTGATCGAACCCTCTGAGGTCTTTAAGATGTCGTAAAGCCACATCCCCTACACCCCCCACTGTCTTCGCACCATTCGGAGCTAACATCTTTTCCAAATCCACCAAGAAAACTTCGTTGACTGGCAATAGGTTATCGATGTTGCCGAAGAGGGTTTTGGCTTCATATGCAGGGATGATGGCGGTTTCTTTGCTACGCGCAAAGCTTCGTAAAGGATCAGCGTAGTCGTTCTTGAGAATTTGTAGCCGTTTGACATATGTGCGTTCACTCGTGACGAGCTCGGTGACGACGGCGGAGAGGGCAGAGGTATCTGTCAACTTGCGTTTGCGAGGAGCTATTGCATCCTAAAAGCCGTGATCACGGAGCCATCAGTGTATTTCAGCGGACACCATCCGGGTGCAAGTACAAATCTGAAGATTGAGCTTACAGGATTAGATATGGATGTGGCAGAAGCCGAAAACATTTCGCTCGTGGATATTGAAACGGGTTGTCCTAATGAAAGAACAAGATCCTGTATTTCTGCGCCATTGTTGAATAAACAAGACCGACAAGGCAACCGCGAACGCACCCTCAGAGAGTCTTCTCCCATTTTCGGAGCCTTCCACTACTACCCCACAGTAGAAGACGCGCCTGGTGACAGTCTGGATCAGAGATCTTGCGCGGGGTCGAGAATCATCGGCAGGGGCCAAAGGAACAGTTTTTCGTGGGGAAGTATTGATAGACATTGTATTATAAATTGAGGCGGGACTGCATGGGGTATCTCTGGCTGGAGTGAAAGTCTTGCCGCCGCGAACCAAAGTAAGATTGCGATCACATGACCAGCGCGATCTGTAGTCTTAGCCGTGGCGTTGGACCATGGGACTCCTGCGAAAGCTTTGCGAGGGGGGGGAAGATCTTGTGCAAAAAAAAACAGAGCTTAACGCAGATCGGGATACGTACTTCGGCTGATTGCCTGCCGTCGATCCGCTCTTGACAAACTCAATTTCGAAAAGAAATCTGATCGGGAAAACAAATCTATTTCTCAGTATACGAGATGCCATGTGACTTTGGTACAGCTTGCCGTCCTTTGGCTCGATGCCTCCAATGTCGATCAGTTACTAAAACCTTTATACTTGGCATCATTCACTGTTGATGGAAATTTTCCTCTTCTTCGGGGCCCCACGAAAGAACTCTTTCTTTTTGTCAAGGCCATATATTCAAAGTGGCTGGAAGTCTTCTGAACCTTATCCCACATGAGACAATGCATCTCGTTGCCCTACTAATACTTGGAGGGCACTTGATGCTCACATGGGATTCTAAGTAGTAGTGAGAAAGAATACACCAAGTTTAGACATATGCATAACCTTTAACCGAAGGGAGGACATGAACCCTCTTCTGCGCCTGGAACATCCGAGTCGACGAAATTAATCATGCTCGCGAACCCTTACAGTCACTATTCCATATTAGAATGTCCAATAATCGGATTTGCCTCCTTGGTAGCCAACGGCCCAAGGACTCACTTGATATCATGTTTTCCAACTCGATTTTTGTTGCGGGCCTTCTCTTTTTCTTGTTGCGACCGGCGCTTTTGATATTTTCTCTCCACGTTCCCTGTATGTTCCGCATCAAACGTTGAAGGCACAGACATGGGTGGGCAGTCTTGAGTGATCTATACCTGGTTCATCACCGTCACTGGCACTAGGGATAAAAAATGACAAGATGCCGACATTAGTGGCTCGGCCCGAAACTGATGTATAATTAGCGTCCAGTAATGAGTTGTAGTGCTAAGCAGTCCATAGTATCATTTCCAGGCCAGGAAAACACCTGCCCAACACATCATCGATTGGCTCAATTATTTAGACTACCCCGGCCACTTCTGCCGCAGTACTTGTTCTAACCATCTTCCTGTCTGCCACTCAATATGATAAGTGTCCCCTTCATTACCTGCTACACTGTGCTAACCTCTGTCTGCCGCATGTCCACACCAACCCGAACAAACGACGCATCGAGACGGACGTAATGAAGCTGTATGCTGTCTCTCCCCTATTATGATATGTCCCATAGCTCATGTAGCTTCAACAGACTGATGTCAGACTACCAGGTCAATCTCATCAACGATAACATGCAGGAATTCTATGTGCATTTCATTGGCCCATCAGAAAGTGCGTTTCTCCCCCTTCTAGTTGTCTGTAACGGCTCAACTGATTGTACTCCAGCACCGTTTGCAGGAGGAGTATGGAAGATCCATGTGGAATTGCCAGACCAATATCCTTTCAAGTCGCCCAGCATCGGCTTCATGAACAAGATCTTCCACCCCAATATCGATGAACTGTGCGTCCTCCCTCTCATGCCTAGTTCAGTCTTAGAAACCATGCAGGAGTGGCTCCGTGTGTTTGGACGTCATCAACCAGACTTGGTCACCCATGTTCGGTTTGTTTTCAACAACATCCCTTGCAATGTTGTTTTCACCTCACAGGCCTTTTGGGTATTGGATAGATATGATAAATATATTTGAGGTGTTCTTACCACAGTTGTTGCGGTACCCGAATCCCAACGATCCCCTCAACGGCGAGGCTGCAGCGTTGATGATGCGCCATCCGAAAGAGTATGAATCAAAGATTAAGGGTACGTCATGCGCTCGCTCTGAACCCGAGGCTTCCATTTATGTCGATTATCCAGAGTATGTACAAAGATTTGCCACAAGAGAAGCAGCCGATGCAGCCGATGGTAAAGATGACAAGGATGAAGACGAGGAGATGAGCGACATTGGGAGTATCAGTGACAATGACGGGTGAATGCTCTTGGCTCGTTCAATTCCATCCTTTCTTCGTGTACTTCCGGATATTGGGATACATTTCTGCTGGATCAGCTGGGTTAGCTTAGTCCATAAAGCCATCCGCTGTGACTGTAACTTTAACTGATTTGCGAAGTCTCCTTGAATGGTGGTCCTTTCGTGGTTCGTACCATTAAGTAAAATAAGATAAACACAAGGTAAACGAGATAGCAAGAAATGAGTTAAACTGTAACAGGATTGGAAGTTGACTCTGCAGGGGATACGAGCTCAGCAACCTTCTTTTTTGTCTCCAACGCGGTCTGTGGCGAGCATCAGAAAAAGCAAGAGGTAAATGTGTCGTAAGGAACACCACCTTCATGAGAGTGTCGGTGAGGGTGTTGACAGATTCCATTGTGGCAAGTTTCGTCTTGTTCTCTTTGAGCAATTCCTCCTTCTGTTGTGCAAGTTCTTTCCGCAGTTGGTCAAGCCTATGCAGGATATAAGCGGAATTTGGTGGATGGATACACAAGGGCGCACCTTTGACGCTCCGCAAGCTCAAAATTGAGACGGCTGAGCATCAGCTGGTGCTCGTCAGCAAGTATCTGTTCCGTGCGGTTTTCTTCTTGAGCGAGCTCTCTGAATTCATCTAGAGTATAAAGGGGTACATCTTGGTACACAGACCTGCAGCAGAATCAGCGACCAACACGGCCCACAAACGACGTGCTCCTCACGCAAACTGCCGACATCTTTCAATTTCGCGCTCGAGATGGCGTTTCTCGTACAGTAAATTTTGCAAATGAAGATGCGACTGGTCCATGTCGTGGCGAGCTTCAGCGGTGATGTCTTTGTGCATGCGGGTGGCATTGTTAGCGGCGCGGTTGAGAGACTTGAGGTTGGCTATGAGGGCCATGGCACGGATACAGACTGAAGGAGTATCATTGTCGTTGGATGACAGCTGAACGAGGTCCCGGAGTTTGTCGATGACATCGTCTGGAGATGGCGGAAGGTCTGGCTTGGAAGACATCAAGGAGCGCTCGGCAAAAGCGGGCCGGGGTTATCTAGACGTACTCGGGTCGGACTCGGGTTACAATCCTTGGTCTGTTTCTTCCATCTTTCTTCCATCATGCCGCGCGAACGCTCTCTCTCGGGCACCATCCCCTCCATGGAGACCAGCCATGAGGAGCTTAAGGACAATACCATCGTCATCGGTAGGTCTTTGTCTCGTCTCGCTGTGCTGCCGTCTCACCCCTGCAGTCCTTGGTGCCTCTGGTGATCTCGCAAAGAAGAAGGTGTGTCCTAGCGCTCTTTTCCAGTACCTTGATATCTCATCGTTGCTTTGCAGACTTTTCCTGCTCTCTTCGGTCTTTATCGCCAGGGATTTCTGCCTCGCGACGTAAAAATCGTCGGATATGCAAGGACAAAGATGGACCAGGACGAGTTCTACAAGCGTCAGACCTCTTACATCAAGAACCCCAATGAAGACCCAGAGATCGCCAAATCAATTGAGTCATTCAAGGGCTTCTCATCCTACGTTTCTGGTGGATACGAAGACAGCGATTCCTTTGCCAATCTCAACCGATATCTCGAGGAGATCGAATCAAAGTATCAGTCAAAGGAACGTAATCGTATCTTCTATCTTGCCCTTCCACCCAGCGTTTTCATCCCCGTCGCCAAAAATCTCAAAGAACAATGCTACATCGCTAAGAACGGCGTCAATCGGATCATCATTGAAAAGCCTTTCGGCAAGGACCTTGACTCTGCTCGGGAACTCTTGAGTGCTGTGAAACAGTACTGGACTGAGGATGAGACCTTCCGTATTGACCATTATCTCGGCAAGGAGATGGTCAAGAACCTTCTTGTTTTGCGATTTGCAAATGTCGCAATGGGTGCCGCTTGGGACAAAAACTCAATCAGTAATGTTCAGATTACCTTCAAGGAACCCTTCGGCACAGAGGGCCGTGGCGGATATTTTGACGAGTTTGGTATCATTCGTGATATATTGCAGAACCGTCAGTCACTCTTCAGCTATTATCGTCCACTTGCTGATGTCGCTGTGCCAAGTTAGACTTGTTGCAGGTTCTGAGCATCCTGACCATGGAACGACCCGTGTCATTCTCTGCAGAGGATATCCGAGATGAGAAGGTACGCAGTGCATTAACTCTTGTAGCCCATATCAAATTACGTTTTCATTTTGATAGGTCAAGGTACTACGTGCTATTCCTCCTATCGAGCGAGAAGATTGCTTGTTGGGCCAGTATGTTTCTGCAAACGGCAAACCTGGCTATCTAGACGATGACACTGTCCCTCACAACTCGGTTTGCCCGACCTTTGCTGCTACCACGCTTTGGATCCATAATCCTCGTTGGGAGGGTGTACCCTTCATTCTCAAGGCTGGTAAAGGTATCATTTGCCCTTCTCCCGCGCAAAGATCCATGGCTGAAACTTTTATTGTAGCCTTGAACGAGGCCAAGGTAGAGGTCCGGATTCAGTTCAAGGACGTCACACAGGGTATCTTCAAAGATATCGCTCGGAATGAATTGGTCATTCGCATTCAACCCTCGGAGGCTGTCTACCTCAAGCTGAATGCGAAAACGCCTGGTCTTTACACCCGTGCCATCCCTACTGAGATGGACTTGACCTACAAGAGACGGTTCATGGATGCCAAGATTCCAGAGGCATACGAAGCGCTTATCCTAGACGCCCTGAAGGGCGATCATTCCAACTTTGTGCGACATGACGAGTTGGATGTCGCATGGAAGGTAGGTCACACCATTTGCGATGGTGATGGCGTGTTTATGATGATATATCCAGATCTTTACACCCATCTTGCATTGGATAGAAGGTCGACAGGGACCGGTCCCTAGACCGGTAAATTATCCTTACGGTTCGCGAGGACCCAAGGAGCTCAATGAATTTATTGAGAAATATGGATACAAGCGCTCCGGGGATGCTTAGTATGTTTTACCTTTTTCGAAACTAGTTAACGTCACTAATGGCTTGCGTAGCATTTGGCCGATCATAAATCTTGCTTCTCTTTGAGGTTCTCCTATGTTTGCTTGCTCCATTGGAGACATGGAGCGGACGGCATAATATGGTTTTTACAAGGAATTAGATAGATAGCTCATTGTAAGAAATACACATTTGGATGCTTGTAATCTTTGAGACCACTGTGGTTGGTTGTAATATCCGGTGTAACGAGTTGATCAATATTGATCAATGGAAGCTCTGAAAAAGGTTGCAGAGATCGGCAGAGAATTCATGGGATTCGAATGACGGGAAGGCAGGAGACCGGCTCCCTAGAAAGATGAGATCAGAGCGTGCCCAATGTTGTACATGTGTATACATAGACACCTACTACGTAGTGGCACCCCTGTAAGCGGCATGTTTGGTGGCTCCCAGATGAATAACTCAAGGTGCATACACGCGTTCACCTAAATTCACAATCGAACATTAAGCTCTGGACAGGAGCGGGGGGCGAAATCAAGAGTTCTTCATACCTTGATAAGTCTTTCCGCCCTCGTCCAATAATCTCTTTAGTTTTCCAGCGTTGGCTCTAACGCCTTGTCGACAATCTTCCATTCCCCTCCATGCACCTGCAGCTGTCCAGCATTCTGAACAAGCCTTGGAGGCTTCGGAGAGGGTGGCGAGTTCAAGTTCGCCCCTTGCGTGAAGGACGACGACGAGATCGACGAGACGGCTGAAACCTGTGAGCCAAGTGGACAGACCCTTTTCGGGGCTGGTTGTCAAGTCGGTGATGAGGAAGGAAGAAGCGAGTCCCAGGCATTGTCGGAGGACAGATTGACTGATGAATGGAGCTGGTGTGGTAGATGATGATGACGAGGACGGCACAGTGTGCTTGAGGACGTCGAGAGCAAAGGCGCTGTAGTCGGTAGGAGGTGTCTGAACTGACGAAGCACAGAACATAATGGATGTGTGGATGAGTTAAGAAGGAAAGGGGGGAGGAAGAAGACAAGGACCAAAAGTGGCGAGTCCAAATTGGAAGGGATCATAACTGCCCAAGGAACGAGAGAGAAGATGGGGTTTACGGGAATGCAACCTCTCATCGCGCTCATTAACATCTCACAAGTCCTATCCGGCAATCTCCGGTGTTCTGGACGGGTCGAAAAATCCGTAAACTCTCACTCTTTTTTCTAATATGTCTGCGCTGCTGAAATTCTTTGCAACCCTGACTCCTCCGCCTGTCAATGTACAAGAGGAGTATGATGGTCTTCAATGGCGCTGGAAGATGTTTGTTTTCAGGCCAGCCTGTATGTCGTTTTGTGATACGTGGACTGTTGGCTTGACCATGTCTACAGACTTTACCTATGAGGGGTTTATGATTTTGGCGCTCATGTTCTATGTCTTGTTTTGGTGGTATGGATCGACGAGCAACAAGCGAGTGGCGAATCAATGGTGTGTGTGTCTTTTTCTTTCTCAATAGAATATTCACACTCTCGCAGGCTCGACGTCCATTTTCCTCTTTACTGCCAACAGTTCAGCAAGACAGAAACCAAATATGGTCGACTCACTGCAGACGGTCACTCAGACTTTTTCAGTTTTTGCACTGGTCGACGTAACATCGCTTCGCTTCATACCGTGTTTACGTTCCGCCCTCGTCATGACTTGCTTCAGTATATCGTCCAACTCGGCCGGCAGGTGATAGATTTGCAGTATCGGCCTGTGGATACGTTGGAGCTTGATTTCACGTTGACGTCGGGTGTGCTCTTGAATGATTTTGTTTTTGCGGTTGTGTCTAAGGATGAGTTGGTGACGATCAAGGATCATCGATGGGACTTGGTGCGTTTTTTTTTTTTTTGCGTAACGAAATGGATTCGCAAACGAGATTTTTTTTTACAATTTAGACTCTAACCAAGACCACTGATAATCCCACTATTCCATCTACGTTCTCCATCATGTCAGGTACGCTAGCACCCTTCAAACTTACACACGATCTATATACAAATATATTTATGGTCCATCAATAGAATTCGCAGACATCACCGATAACGTTCTCAAAGGTCTAGGCCAATTAGTCAACGACGAAAAAATTCGTCCATTCTTCCGTTCACTCTCTGTGAGAAAGAACTCGTTCCACTTTTTTCTTTTTTTTTTTTGGTTCAACCGCGGACCGGGTTGGGGGAGCCCTAATACGAATCCTTTTATCTATCTATAGATCACGGACCAACCTAGAGACCGACCCAACGGTCCATTACCTAGCGAAGAACGCGAGAAACATGTCATTCTCAATCTGACGGTTCCCCCTCCTTCATCTTCGAGTGATACGCTCGCCTTCATTTCGGGGTTATTCGCTTTCATCGATTCGTTGGCCAAAGTCCATTTACGCCCCGAGACCAAGACCAAGTTGAGGAAAATTAGAGAGGATCTGGATAAAGAATTAAAGGCCGATGCAGAGAAGGATAAGAAAGAAGAGGTATGTGTATATTTGAAAAACAATGATTTCACTGATCTTTCCTACAAGTTGGAACAAGCAGTACAAGATCGCAAGGCCGCGAAGAAGCGGGCTGAGGAGGAGAGAATATCCAAGCTCAGCGCTGCCGAACAACGCAAGGTCCGTTCATTTTCAAATCACTGCCCGGTCATTTCTGACTTTTTTTTCCAATAGTATCTCGAGAAGGAGAAGAAGAAATCGATGAGAAAGGTTCAAGGTCGCATTATCCAGAAATGAGCTCGCTGTACAACATCGTCGATGACTTGAGATGATCAAGTTGGACAACCATGATTATATTAGTGATACTCTATTGCCGATCAAGTACAACAACCCAAAATAGCAAAGCAAGGGGTAAACATACAACTCATTCCCATATAGAATTTGATGATCAAAATTAACAATGAAATGAACAAGAATTAACAAAAAGCCCAAAGAAATTTCTACAAAGCACTCAGCTGTCATTGCTGGTAGACCTGGACAGAGTGGTACTAGGATAGCTTGGCAGCTCAGCAATGGAGGGAGGGAAGACGGCCCTAGAGTGGATGAGACACGACCCATCTTGGCTAGTCGCCATCGTGATGTCACTTATGGAACCCACAGCTGGGTTCTAATACGTCGCTAGCAAGACGATTCCTCCTTTGCCCCCTCCATCCTCTTTTGTTATCGACCCTCTCGCTCTTGCACGACAAGCAAGACAAACAAGATTTCTTAAAGCACATTACAACCACTCGAAAACCACCTATACAAAACCACAAAAACGCGAAACTGTGAGCACAAAAGCTGTCCATACCAAACATGCCAGCACTCTCCACACAAATGCGTACCATTGATTATCTAACTGTTCAATCCAATGCACCAACAGCAATAATCTGAGTCGGGCACTTCGTAGCGGTAACAACTTGGCTTTTTCGTATTCGTCTATGGGAAGGACGAGGGCAATCCAAAAGGAGAAAGCAGAAGGATCGGTGGGCATGGCACCTACGGTGTTTGAGAGACGCTGGACAACCCAAGGGGCTGTTCCTTGTCGTAGACGATCGAGGAAAGATTGGCAGATGGACATGAGGTCTTGATTTGATGGCGAGTTTGGGTGTACAGGGATGGATCTAGGCGTTGTTTGTGGGGGGGTGGGATCGGACGAGACAAGTGGAGGGGATGCAGAAGAAGGGGGAGACGGGGTAGGAGCGGGGGGTAGAGGGCAGAGTAAGGAAGAAGCAGACAAGTCTTCAGGATAATCATCGATACTGGAAAAAGAGGGGTGGTTACGTGATGAATGATTGTAATGGGGAGCAGGTTGACTTGCCGTTCGATACGACCGACCATGTAGCCATCAAGAGTGCCACGTTCGAGGAGACGAAATCGAAAGGAACCCCAGGTCTCGACCATACTACGGCCGTCAGAGAGCATCTGAACACTGCGAATTTCAAGCATGGTACCATATTCGGATAGGGGAGAGCCGGCACCGGGCTTGGGGGCCATGATCATACCGAAGCGAGGAGATGGGGATTCCAAGCAGCGGCGAAGCATGAGGCGATATCTGTTGGAGTGAGAAAAGAGGGAGGAAAGAAGAGAAAGGGGGATTACCTTGGCTCGAAAAAATGCAGAAGAGTGGGCATTCCGGGGAAACTGAGTTGACAAACGAAAATGGGGGTATCGAGACGGGCGTCGCGTTCTTCTGCGGCAAGAGCGTCTGCGCGTTCAGTGTAAAGCATGGGAAAAGAATGCAGGACTGTGAAGAGGATGAGAAGCTGGGAGAATAGGAGAGTGAGGAGAGGACGGACTGATAGCAAGAAGGGTTTTATTGAAGGGATGGTCATGGAAATAAAGAAAGCCGGGGAGATCGTGCCTGCAGAGGGGACAGGCGGGACTGTGGTCGAGAGATCGCTGGAGACATTTGGCGCAAAAGGTCTGGAAAGGATTCGATCAGGAGTCTAAAGGGGGGAAATGAGCCTTACATGTTGACAAGGGGTGGTTATCGGTTGATAGAGAAGGACGAAGCATATTTCGCAGGTAAGCTCCGCAAGCAGCTCCTTCTGGAAGCGGGACAGGATGGTGTCCCTCGTTGGACCCGGTGAAGAGAGAAGAGGCTCGTCGCGGCGGACAGTGCGGTGCCGGGTTGCCTGGTGCTGGAGATGCGCAAGGAGATCGCTGTCGCCATCGACGTCTGGACTCTGATGTCGGCGTCGCTTGCGAGGTCGCCCGTCGTCTGCGTCGGACTCTGAGCCTCCCTCAAGTGCCTGTTTTGTGTGACGCAGGAGGGAAATTACTTTGTTGAGGGAGACATCGGGCCGTGGTTCGGGGACGGTCTTGGGCGGGGCGGGGAGAACGGCGTTGTCGGTGGGAGGTGCCGGCCGGTAGCGCACGCGTGAGGAAGCAGGGAGGGTGGACGGAGCGGAGGATCGGCGAGAGGTGGCAGAGCAGTCGGGAAGGGGGCAGAGGGGAAGCAGGGAGGGCACGGCCGGCCGTCCGGATGGTCGGTCGGGTGGGTCGGCGACATGTCTGGCGCAGAGGGAGTGACCACAGGCAAGAGTGGTGGGGCAGCGGAGAGGCAGGCGGCAGAGGGGACAGAGTAACGCAGCGCACAGAACCCCGAGCTGTGCATAATCAGGACCCCGAACCACACTCTCCGGGGACTCGGGCTCTTCGTCTGGCGGCGTCCTGCGCTTCATCACCAGAAGAGAGGAAGAGAAAGACGCTGCTCACAGTCAGAGGCACTCAAGCAAAATCCATCCCCTCACGTGCTGAGATTACGTCATCCTACCTCCTTCCTACTCACCCCCATGGCCCCTCGCAACTCCTACTCTGCCGCCCTTCCCCCGCCCTCTTGCCTCCTCCTTCCCAGGGTCTCTCCTCCTCTACAGGTCCGCAATACCGCACAGGAGTGGATCGGCCTTCCCCTCGCCTTCGATGTCGTCCACGACGAGCTCCAGGTCGATGGCTACCAGCTGTATGCCGTCGAGAAGTGGTCCGTCCATCTCTTCTCCATCCGCCCCAAAGCTTGACCCTTTGCTCCAGGATCGTCCAACGCAATCGCCCCATCACCGTCCTCACCGTCTACACCGGCGATCCGTCCCACAAGGTCTGTCCATCCCGCATCCAAAAGCGTTCCGCACCTTCATCTCCGCTCAGATAACCGTTGCCGCCCTCGCCCCCTCCGCATCCCTCTCCGACAAGGACGCAGTTGCCCACTGGCAGCAAGCACTCCTCCATCTCCGTCGTGATGGCAGTGCTCGTCCAAAACAGGCATGTCTATTCCCTTTTTAAGCCCTCCCCCTGTTTTTGACCCGAGCTGCAGACCCCCGCCGGCGTCCTCATGGTCACCTCTCTCGCCTACTTTCCCTCCGACTACACCATCGTACACATCCCACATGGCAATTTCCTTCTCGCTAGGGATCAGCTCTACACCAATATTAACCTCCTGCGCATGGGTTGTGGCGGTCGTTCCGCTCTCACCCTCCACGAACCAAGGTGCGTCTTGTTTCCTTCCTTCTAATGGCCCTCTCACTTCTTCCTAGCGATTCAACAAAGGACCGTTTCATATCCACCTACCTCATTCCAGAGTTCTCCCTATCCCCTACCCTTCCTTTTCCCTGTCACTCAGACCTCCATCTCCCTTTCTTGGCTCTCCAATCCAAGGCCAAAACAAAGGACCTCCCCTTCTTCAATGCCACCGTCCTAGAACTCGTCAAGCTTCTTCAAGCTGCTCTCTCCTTGTTTGGCATGTATCATGTCAAGCAAGCTTTCTCCTCCTCAGATGCTCCTCTCCTTCTCGATGGTCTTCTCTGTGATGTTACTCTATCAGCCATTCAGCAATGGATAACCGAAATCGGCCATTCCCGTACAGCCCTCGACGTCAGTTGCTTTTTCATTTCCACAATTATCCCTCTTATTTCCACTCAGCTTTCAGAACGAATACCAGATCCCATGTTGATATCTGCTTTGCTCACTCTTGTCTTATCCATTCGCAACAAGATTGCTCATGTCCATGTATGTTCATCATCTCATCACCTACACATGCTCCCTCACTCCTCTCACTCTAGCCTGTTCCTAAAG
>Ga0153949_1000217_pt1 | contig 19406 bp, 16 predicted proteins | sample TSNJ033MetaG_FD_104705 | JGI IMG/M metagenome (GOLD analysis project Ga0153949, IMG submission 104705) | Attine ant fungus gardens microbial communities from New Jersey, USA - TSNJ033 MetaG | ecosystem: Host-associated > Fungi > Mycelium > Unclassified | place: USA: New Jersey, Wharton State... | reverse complement strand
GCCTCAGGCCCTTCCTGCAGAAGAACCGGTAATGCGCTTGCGGCGTGGTAAATCTCAGCTGGAAAATGCATCGGTTCGATCCCTACAACCTTGCCTCCGGTTGCTTCTTTCCATTTTTTGGCGCTCTCATAATGCTGAGTGGGTTCAGCATTATACGCCATAATCTCCAGGATTTCTTGTATCTTCAAATGATTCTTTCCCCTTTCTTTATTGGGCGCTCAACAAACTCTGTCCTTGGTCGTGTATTCGTGTTAGGTTGCCCCTCTTTCTTTATTGCGCACTCAAATAGCTTACCTCCCTTCCCTTGATACTACCGCGCATATTTGTTATTACAGCAATTGCCATGCCAAGAGTCTGACATGTTCTTTCCAAGTTAAGGAATCCCTCAATATTCATGGCTTCTTTTGTGATATCTTATTTGATTCATTGTTCTGATTACCTCTGGCTACAATACGATACATAATAAGTTGACACAGATCGATACACAGCGATACAATTCACAACATAGTATATTAGTTATATTAAGGGACAGAGGATTGCTGATGCCTTGGCATTGATATTGCTGATTAATAGCTTAACAAGTCGTGCCAAAGGCAAAGGAGGTATATTATGAGTTATACGGAAATTAGGGTTGAAGAAGTCAAAAAGGGTCTGAAGAAAATTACTCTGAACAGGCCGGATCAACGCAATGCGATATCCCTTAAAATGGTCGATGAATTAAATCGGGCCTTGAGTGAGTTGCATCATGACCGGAGTTGCCGTGTCGTTATTATGACCGGTGAAGGCAAGGGGTTTTGCGCCGGAACAGATCTGAAGGAAATGAATGAATTTAACAAGCAACCGAACAAACTTGAAGAAATGTGGCATCTGCAAAAGAGAATTTCGGATGTTATTCAGGCGATGCGCAGCATTCCACAGCCTATTATTTGCGCGATGAACGGTGCCGCCGCCGGTGGCGGAGCCAGCTTTGTGATGGCAACCGACGTCCGCATTGCCGTACCACAGGCAAAATTCATATTGTCTTATATCAATGTCGGCATGACATCGGCCGATATGGGTTCAAGCTATTTTCTGCCGAGATTGATCGGGATGTCACGAGCCAGCGAATTGATGCTGACAGGGCGTCCCTTAATGGCAGAAGAAGCGAAGAGTTTTGGTCTGATAGCCATGGTGGTGGAACCTGAACTGCTTATGGCGACGGCATTGGAATATGCCGACAGTATGCTGAAAAAAAGTGATTTCGGACTTCGTCTCACGAAAGAAATGATTAATTCTGGCATGGATGCCGGAAGTTTATCCAACCAGATACATGTAGAGAACAGAGGACAATGTGTATGCTCCGCCATTGGTTCCTTTGATCAGGGAACACAGGGCTTTGCATCTCGAAAGTAAAACGGCTGTTGATGAGCGGATTGGCGCGTACTGCCGAAGACCAATATAGCGATTAACAACGTCACCTACAGTAAATATGTTTTCTTTTTTTAAATTGATGTGGAAAGGGAGAAATCATGATGGATGAAGATCTTCGGCAACGCAAGGTACGTGAAATCAAAGAACAATGTTTGAGTGGCGCTCGTGTACTTGAGGATAATAGTGTAAAGAACCTTGTTGACGAGAGCATTGTCAAATCCTGGCTTAATTCATCCAGCTTAGGCCTTAATCGATTTTGTGATGTCCTGTCCCCAGCATCTTCTGACCGCAGTACACTCCGTCGAATACCGGATTTTATGCTATATTCTCTCAAGGAAAACGACTTTTATTATCGCTCCAAGCATGAGCTTCTGGAGCGATTAGGTATAGCGCTTCTATATATTGATTCGCATCTTTCTGTCATGCATACTGTCGGCAATCCAGCATTACTGGAAGAATTAAAAAGAAAGAATATAAAGTTCGGCACAGTGTTTACGGAAGAGTCGATTGGAACTAACGCTGTTCCCTTCGCTGTTCACAGCAAAAAGGTACATATCATTGTTGGAGAAGAGCATTTCCTAGAGATTCTCACCCCTTACACCACAGCGGCCTTCTCATTTTATCATGGTGGATTGGAAGAAAATGAATTCGTCGTTAACTGTTATGTCGTCCAAATGACGAAATACAGTAAAACTCTCAACACTCTTTTTAATTTTATTTTCTCTTCGGAGCTTCAGCGAAGCATCCTCATACAGCCCAAGGAGGGAGAGTTGAAAAATGCTGTGATAAACTACAATTTAAATCAGCATACGCATTTGATTATTCTCGATATCAACGGTATTATTATCGATATTAATGACGCTCTGAAAGATGAGATTCAACATACCGCACAACTAATAGTAGGCAGACCATTGAAATCTGTTTTTCCTGAACTTGAAATAGCTTTGTCTGTCTTGGTAACCTTCGAACCGTTATCCATGGTAAATGTTCGTTTATCAACAAACAAGGCTATGCACAATACGAGAGACTATTACATGAATTGCTCTCTTGTTAAATCAAAAGGCGACTACATTGGCATGATTATTTCTTTAATCGAAAAAGACAGAACCGCCAGTCTCTTGTCCAATAACGCTAAAAATAAGAAAAAAAGCTTCGCGTTCAATGATATCGTCGGCGATGATCCAGATTTTCTGGCTGTAAAATCTCAGGCTGAAAAGGCAGCAAACAGCATGAGCAATGTCCTTATTCTCGGAGAAAGCGGTACTGGCAAAGAACTCTTTGCTCAAGCCATACATTATGCGAGTCACCGTTCCAATAAACCCTTTGTTGCGCTCAATTGCGCTGCCATACCTTCATCGCTCATTGAAAGTGAATTGTTCGGTTATTCTGAAGGCGCTTTTACCGGCGCAAAAAAATCTGGTAATCCGGGAAAATTTGAACTAGCAAACGGGGGAACAATATTCCTAGACGAAATAGCTGAAATGCCCTTGCCTCTCCAGGGCGTTTTGTTGCGCATACTTGAAGAACGCAAAATAGTACGTCTTGGCAGCACCAAAACTATAGATTTGGATATACGAATAATTGCTGCCACTAATTGTGATTTACAGCAACACATAAAGGAGGGGCGCTTTCGACTGGATTTATTCTACCGATTCAACGTTTTCAAAATCGAGCTTCCGCCGTTGCGTTATCGCCAGGCTGATATTCCTTTACTCGCGCATGTCTTTCTCGAAAAGTTTGCCACCGCTACTGATAAGAATATAACAACCATCTCACAGGATGCTCTTATCTGTCTCAAAGAGTATTTCTGGCCAGGTAACATCAGAGAGTTACGCAATGTAATCGAATATGCTGTCAATGTGGCTGAGCCGCCAATGATCAGACTTCAGGATTTACCTTCTGAATTGCGGATAGTCGTTCGCAAGGCCGATGCTAAAGTGGATAAAATTGCAGTAACTCTGCCACCAGACTATGAACGTATTGTTGAGCCGGATGAATTTGATAGCTATGACGACTATGAACGGGAACAAGTAAAAGTCCTTTTAAGAAAACATCATGGAAATAAGAGTTTTGTAGCCAAGGAAATGAATATTGCCAGAACTACTCTTTATCGTAAAATGAGAAAGCATGGTATTCATTAGTCTGCTAAGAAAGGAAACCGTCTCATGCATATTGCAAAGACGATTTCTTTTTTTGTATGAGGCTGTCTCATTTTGAATTAAACAATAATAGACGCATTCGTACATTGTTTAAAAATCAGGATAAAACAATTGTCTATTTTACCCAAAAAAGTATTTGGCATAACTCTTGCTTTTGGTTTATATGTACTTTGCGTAATTAAAAGGAGGAAAACAAATGAATCCCAATGTAAAAGAATGGAAAGTATCGGTGTTGGGCGCGGGAACGATGGGGCTTGCGATCGCGCAGTTTTTTGCTATGCACGGCCATACGACCTACCTTTACAACAGGACGCCCGCAAATCTGGAGAAAGCAAAAGATCAAATCAAGAAAAATCTGCAAAATCTGCAGGAGCTTGGAGAGACCACCGAAGAGCAGAACAAAAATACCCTTGCAAATCTGAACTATTTTACCGCTGTCGAACCGGCTGTGGTAAACGCGGATATCGTGATCGAGACAGTGTCTGAAAATGCTGAGCTGAAAAAGGACATGTTTTCGATCCTAAGTAACACATGCTCCGAGGATACAATTTTCACCAGTGATACTTCATCTATGAATATTTATGATTTTATTGAAGTGAAAAATCCTGAGCGTGTCGTAATCACACATTTTTTTAATCCTGCCTATGTAATGCCGTTAGTGGAAATTGTTCGCGGGCCAAAAACCTCCGATAAGACGGTTAATGCCGTCAAAGAGCTTTTGATAACCGACGGGAAGACGCCTGCCGTACTCAATAAAGTGATTCCTGGCTTTATACTCAACCGGATCAATCTTGCTATCGTTCGCGAGATGACATATATGGTGGAGCAGGGATGGACAACCCCGGCGGATATCGACGCCGCCATTATTTCCACATTTGGCCCCAGATATACCTTTGAAGGTCCATTTGGGCTGTGTGATTTCGCCGGTTTGGATATGTACTATGATGTGGCCAGTTACCTGATTCCGCAACTATCAGACGGCAAAAAAGGACCGGAGCTTTTCAAAGAGATGGTGCAAAAGGGAAAATTGGGCGTTAAAACCAATGAAGGCTTTTACAAGTATGACGATGTTGAAGAGGCAAGGCGTAATCGCGACAAAACCATTATCAAAATGATTCAAAAAATCCGCGAAGTTAAATAAAGCTTCTTAACTTATTATTATACGAGGAGAATGAATATGAAAAGAACGGAAATACCAAAATTTGGTCCGCTGAGCGGTATCCGTGTTCTGGCTTCCGGTTCAAATGTCAGCGGTCCTGCAGCGGCAGGGTGGTTAGCTGATTTTGGAGCGGACGTATTGTTTATGGAAAGACCGTTCGCGCCGGATGCCGGTCGTATGTACCCATCGGCTTCATACAACAAGAAGCACACAAACAACCGCAGTCTTGTTCTTGACTGGGGTGTGCCGGAAGGCCGGGAGGCTTACCTGAAATATATCAAAGACATCGATATTCTCATTGAAAATTCCAAAGGCGGTCAAATGGATCTGTGGGATCTGTCTGATGAAACACTCTGGGGGGTGAATCCTAAGCTGGTCATCATGCATGTTTCAGGCTTCGGGCAGACGGGAGACACTAAATATATCCGCCGGGGCGGTTATGACGCCATCGCGCAGGCTTTCAGCGGGCATATGAGTTATAACGGCTATGCCGCTCCTGAGCCTCCGATGTGTACAAACAATTACACAGCCGACTATTTCACGGCAAACGTTGTATGCTGGGCTTCTCTCATGTGCTATATCAACGCCCAAAAGACAGGGAAGGGAGAAAGCGTTGACGTTGCGCAGTTCGAGGTTATGTTTGCCAATCAGGCATGGTTTGAAGACTATGTCAATTACGGAGTGGAATTTAAACGCAACGCCTCCAGGACGCAGATTGCGGGTTGGGACGCCTACGACTGTACTGACGGTTTTGTTTTCGTTTGCCCCATTGGTCCGAAATTTATGGCCAAAGGCCTTCCTTTCCTGGGGATCGACCCCAAACAGCCGGCATTAAAAGGCAAGGTGTTCGCCCTTATAGGTACGCCTGAAGGCGATCAGGTCATCAAGGCTATAAAAGAATATTGCTCGACACGAACGATGCAGGAAGTGGAGGATGAACTGAATGAGGTCGGCCTCCCCACCAGTGTCTGTCTTGATTATGAAAGCATCCTTCATAATTCCCATTACATAGCCCGTGAATCGTTTATTGAATATGAACAAAGCGGACGGAAATATATCGGCGCTAATGTGATGCCTAAGCTTAAAAACTTCCCCGGTCGTATCTGGAGGCCCGCTCCTATGTTTGGAGAAGATAATGAAGACGTTCTGAATGAATTAGGATATACCACAGATCAGATACAGGAAATGTATATGAAGAAAATCCTTGCGAAAAATGAAGATCCCGATCAGGGCTTTAATCCGTAAGATGAAGGAGGTTATCATATGAAAATGCCGCTAGATGAAATTCGTATTTTGGATTTGTCCCGTCTGCTTCCCGGTCCTTACGCGACAATGGCGCTTGGGGATATGGGAGCGGATGTGCTTAAGGTGGAAGATACCGGAGCGGGAGATTATTTCCGTACTACCCAATATCCATCATATATGATGCTTAACCGGAACAAAAAAAGCATGACGCTCAATCTAAAATCCAGCGAGGGCAAAGAGATATTCCTGAAGCTGGCCCAAAAATACGATGTCATTTTAGAGCAATTCCGTCCCGGAGTTATGCAGAAGATGGGCCTGGGCTACGAAGATATCAAGAAGGTCAATCCAGGTATTGTATACTGTTCTCTTTCCGGGTACGGACAATACGGTCCATACCGCAACCTTGTCGGACACGACGTGAATTATCTCGGCACCAGCGGCATACTTAACGCCATCAAACAGGAAGACGGAAAACCGGTCATACCCGGCGTTTACCTCGGGGATCTTTGCGGAGGAGCCCAATGGACCGTTATCGCTATACTGACCGCCCTTTTGGGGCGCGAGCATAACGGCGGCCTGGGACAATATCTGGATGTGGCCATGTCCGACGGACTTATGACCCTGTTGAATCTGTACGGCAGTGAATACCTGGCCTCGGGCAGGATGTACAATCCTAGTGAGAATGTGCCGTGGTACAGGGTCTATGAGACAAAAGACGGTAAATATGTGACAGTGGGAGCAGTGGAACCAAAATTCTGGGAAGGCTTCTGCCAGTTGATCGGCCGTACGGATTTTATTCCCATACAGAACGATCCGGAACACCAAACCAGGATGATCAAGGAGATTGCAGATATCATCATAACCAAAACCCAAGCTGAATGGGTGCAAGTGATCGGAGATAAGGATATCTGCTTTTCGCCGGTAAACGAAATGAAGGAAGCCATTGCGGACCCACATAACATAGCAAGAGAAATGATCGTGGAAATAGATGTGCCGGGAAAAGGAAAGGTGAAGAACATCGCTTATCCGGTTAAATTTTCAGAAACGCCTTTCAAAATAACACATATACCACCCGAGCAGGGCGAACATACGGAGGAGGTCCTCGGGGAGTTTGGATATTCAAAATCGGACGTCGTAAAGCTGCACGAGGCAGGGGTCGTTTGAGTCATAGCAAAGCTGATTCCTGTTCGTCATTGCGGGCTCCGACCCGCAATCTCTTTAATGGGGTTGTTGCACTGAAAAAATCAGTGGCAACAGCCCCATTTGTTTTATAGACAGAGCTTGTTTGAAAACTAAAGGTTGAACTAGGATCAAATTGACGGATTAGAAAAACAGCATTCCGACGAAACAGGTTATAAAAGAAGCAATGGTGGGCATAAGAATACATGTGACCGCAACCGGTTTATAACCTTCCTTAAAAGAAACACCCATATAGGCCAATGCCATAACAACAGAGGGACTGTGAGGCAGGCTGTTCAAGCCGAAGCCAGCGATTGGGGCAAGGCGATGCATAATTTCCGGATTCATACCCATCTCAAGAAATTGGGCGGAGAGGGATTGCATAAAGATCTGAATGCCTGCCGGAGCGGAAGCTGTTACGCCGGCCAAAAGATTGATGCTTATAATTTCCGTAAGATAAGGGTGTAGAGGAATGTTGAGGCAAAAATCAACAACACTTTTAAACGCCGGGGACATTTGCACAACGCCGCCGAAGCCGATTACAGTTGCGCAGAGCATAATGGAGCTGGCTCCCTGATTTAGCCCTGAGGCATAGGATTCTTGCCAGCGGTTTTTTAGTCGTTTCCAGTTAGTAAATGTGGTAAGAAGAATGCCGACAGCAACAGCAAATACCACCAAAGCGCTGGAGTTGATCAGTTTATCCAAGCCGATGAGCATAGCCAGCACCACGATACATGGAAGAAGGCAAAGCCCCAGTGAGGGCTTGTCTTTTGCGGCATAATCCTCTTCAAATTTCTGAATCTCGACAGAAGCTTGTTCTTTTTCCGCAAGAGTCATGTTGGCGCCCGCCTTTTTGGACAATCGGGCGCAATAAATCCAGCCGGGGATAAAAAGGCTGATAAACGCTACTATGCCGAGTATGGGCTGCGCGCCTAATGTGGTGCCCAGGTATTGCGTGGGTATGACGTTGTTCATTACGGGGTTGTAAGGCAATACGCCAACGCCAAGTGTAGTTCCAAGCTGTTGCGCCGCTGGCATGATCCAGACAGGAAGTCCGGCCTTTTTAAACATAGCCATGCTGATGGGAACTGTAGTGAATACAATTATGTACCCGGTGATGCCGATGGTTCCCATGACAAAGTTAATGACGATAACGCCTAAAATGGCGTTTTTTGCTCCGATAGCGGAAACAATTCGATAGCCAATCACTTCTGCCACGCCGGAATCCATTAAAATCTGTCCAAACAAAACACCCAGCACGATCATAAATAAATAGCTAATGACAAATCCGCCGAATGTCTGCGCATATCCGCTTTGTAGAGCGTCCCAGAGATCCAATCCGCCGGTGGCCGCAATCAAAATGGAGCAGATAATAGTGCTCAGGTAAAGGTTCATTCCGCGGTATGTGGTAACCATTAACACCACTATTGCAATCATAAGGCCGATAAAACTAACCATTGTCATGAATGATTCAACTCCTTTATGAACTCTGTTTTATTGAGGAAAGGCTTTCACGTTCTACTTTCCTGTAAAAATAGGTTTGCGTTTTTCGTTATAAGCCGCGACAGCCTCCTTGAAATCATGGGAATCAAGCATGTAATCCCAAAAGCTGGTCTGCTCGTTGATAAATTTATCATAGAGTCTGGCATCTAGGTTTTTGTTAAAGGTTTGCCTGAATATGCCAACGGCGCGATAGCAGGAAGCCGCGATTTTTTCCGAAAAGGCGTCTGCCTCGGCCCAAACCTCCTCTCTGGGAACTACCTTCATGACCGAACCGAATTTTTCAAATTCTTCAGCTGTCAACGGTTCGCCCGTGTAAGCCATGTACTTTGCCTTGTGCATCGGTACCATCAAATGGGCGAAGACGCCTGCAGCGGGTATGCCGAGGGTAACCTCCGGAATGCCCATTTTTACACCCTGACCAGCAATAATGAAATCGCACACAGCCACAACGGCAAGCCCGGCGCCCATGGCCGCGCCCTGAACAGCGGCAATGACGGGCTTCTTGCATTTCCAGATGGCGCCGGCAGCCTTACCGCAGACCTCGGCAGCCTCCTCCGCCCGTGAACGAGAATCAAAGGCGGAAAAGTCGCTAATATCATTTCCTCCACAGAAGAGTTTTCCTTCCGCGCGCAAAATAATAACAGCCACATCGTCCCGCTCACCCAGTTCGATAAAGGCATTGGCTAACTCCAGATACATATCAGAAACAAACGCGTTGGCGGGAGGTCTGCTTAATGTTACTGCAGCCACTTTGTTTCCCCGCACTTCAATTTTAATGTTTCCCATAACATCCTCCTACTTTTTCTCTTCCAAAATTTTACGCAACCCGCCCCAGTTTTCATGGAAAATAGAAAAATCCATTAGCTTTAAATCTGTAGAAATCTTTGGTTCAAATTCCATGTTCGCTAAGATGTCTCTTTCCACATCTATGCCCGGGGCAACCTCAATTAGCTCTAAACCTTCAGGGGTGAGCCGAAAAACGCACCGCTCGGTAATGTACAAAACTCGTTGACCCGATTCTACTGCGTAACCGCCGCTAAAGGTAACCTGCCCCACCTTACGGATAAACTTTTTCGCCTTTCCCTCTTGAAGAATAGTGATGGCGCCGTCCTTTACCTCGGTCTTTAGCTTTCCAGCCATAAAACCGCCGCAGAAAATGACATTCTTTGTGGTCTGCGTAATGTTGATAAAGCCTCCGGGGCCGTTGGAGCGGGTTCCAAACTTGCTTACATTCACGTTTCCAGTCTGGTCGGTTTCTGCCAGACCGAGGAAGGCAATGCCTAGGCCGCCGCCGTCATACCATGCGAACTGGTTGTTCATATCCATCAAGCACTCCGGATTCCATGCGTTTCCAAATGCTTTTCCAGGGACGGCGACACCGCCGACCGTACCAGATTCGCTGGTTAGTGTGAATAGGTCTCCTACCCTCTCTTCGTTCCCGATTGACGCGATTAGTTGCGGAATTCCTATGCCAAGATTGACAGAATCGCCCGGGCGGAGCTCCATAGCCGCGCGGCGGGCAATAACCTTACTATCGTCAAGAGGAACCCTGGACAAAGCACTCAGGTTCGCCTTAATGTTACCGCTCAGGGCTGGGTTGTAGAAATAAGCTTCGTTTTGCCTGTGTGTGTCAGGATCTTCATTGACAACCACGTAATCAATCAGGACACCTGGAACGCGGACATCACGAGGGTGTAGCGACTCTGCCAGCGCGACATACTTTGCTTGGGCAATAACAATGCCGCCTGAATTTTTTACAGCTGTAGCAAGAGCAAGCGCTTCAGAGTTAATGCTCTCTTCGGTAAAAGTCAAATTTCCATTAGCGTCCACTGTTGTGCCTCGGATAAGACCTACATTAATAGGAACGCTTCTGTAGAACATCCATTCCTCTCCTTTAAAATGAATGTGCTCAACAATATCCTCGGTGGTAATGCTGTTCATTTTTGCTCCTTCCAGCCGGGGATCCACATAGGTCTGCAACCCTATCTTGGTAATCAGGCCGGGCCGGCCGGCGCCGATTTCACTATAAAGCTGAAGAATAGTGCCAAAAGGAAGGCAATAGGTTTCCATTTTGTTTTCGTTACACAAGGCGTTAAGCTTGGGAGAAGCTCCTAAGAAGGACCCAATCCACCGTTTGATCATTCCCGGCTGCGCCCACCTGTCCCAGCCAAAGACAGTGATAGGATTATCCCCTTGGTGGGCGCCGTACATCAAGGTAAGCCCCTTCGGATGCTCCGACTCTAAGAACCGTTCCTCCGTTGCGCGGATAACATCTTCACACAATCCCATCACCGCCATACCTGCCGATGCCACGGTATCGCCGTCTTGAATTAGTTCTGCCGCTTCTCTTGCCGTTATGAATTTTGTCATTTTTACCCTCCGATCTCCTTCATCATATTTCTCTCGAAAAACTGTTTTGTTGACATAGTTTTCTTAGAGATGCTTTATATTAGAAAAGCAAGGACAATGCCAAAGACAATGTCTTCGCTTAAAAGCCTTGATATATAAAGAAATATTAGTTTTTATTAACAACATATAAATGATGGAAAATGGAGAAGTGTATTTTTTTGCTTTTTTCTGCTTATGGGACTTTGCAAAAACAAGCAAAAAAATACAAATAGCATAATTATGAAGTGAAAATAAAATTTACTATCTGGTGAAACACCAATAAAAAATGCAATGGCATCAATTTTGCTTATAAACTAATTCAAAACAAGGCTTAAGCCTAGAAAAGAGGGTATGTGAAATGGGATATCGAATGACGGATGAGCAAAAAAGCCTGGTGGTTATGGTGCGGGACTTTATGGAAAAGGAAGTCGCGCCCAAGGTATCTGAATACGATGAAAGTGGAGAGTTTCCGCTTGAGCTCTATCAAAAGGCTTTTGAATTGGGATTGCATGTTTTGTCACTGCCGGAAGAATTTGGAGGAAGTGGGCTGGACTACTTAACCACGGTAATGCTGCATGAAGAAATGGCAAAGGTAGACGCAGGTTTTGTAGTATCGCTGACCAGCACTGAGTTAGCCTTTAAATCCCTCTATGTAGCCGGTACAAAAGAACAACAGAAAAAGTACATGGACATTGTAGTACCCGGTAAGTTCGGCGCGTTTGCCTTGACTGAACCGGGCGCGGGATCGGATGCCGGCGCGGTGCGCACAGTAGCAGCTAGAGACGGAGACAGTTATATCCTTAATGGCAGCAAATGTTTTATTACCAGCGCGGAATATGCCGATGTCTACATAGTTTTTGCCTCCACGGACAGAAGCAAAGGGATTAAAGGTCTTTCAGCTTTCCTGGTGGAACGGTCCTTACCAGGAATTTCGGTTGGAAAGCATGAAAACAAAATGGGAATCCGTATATCTAACACTTGCGATGTGGTTTTTGAGGATGTGCGTGTTCCTGCTGATAATCTTGTCGGCAACGAGGGCGAAGGCTTCTCCATTGCCATGAAAACCTTAGACCTCTCCCGGCCGTTTGTGGCCGCCGCCGCGGTGGGGATTTGCCAACGGGCGCTGGATGAATCAGTCAAATACGCCAAGGAAAGGGTTCAGTTCGATATGCCCATAGCAAGCCTGCAAGCGATTCAGTTCATGTTAGCCGACATGCAGATTCTCACTGAATCCGCCCGCCAAAGCGTTGTGTATACTATGGAATGCATTATGAATCATGAGCCTTATTCCATGGCCTCCGCAATCTGCAAAACTTTGGCCGGTGACGCGGCGGTAAAGGTTTCCCAAGACGCAGTCCAGATTCTGGGCGGGTATGGCTTCAGCAAAGAATATCCTGTGGAAAAGCTCTACCGGGATGCAAAGATATTTCAAATTTTTGAAGGAACAAATCAGGTGCAGAGGGTGGTGATCGCCAACGGGCTGCTGAAGAGATAAAAGGTACAGGGCTGGTAATTTACCTATACCGAACGAGGAAAACATTAACCTCCTCTGTCGCCGATTAGTCGCTGATACGTTCGCCGAATCGGCTCGTCGTCGGTAAATATTTTCACCGTTAGGTATATGTCATCCTGCCGCGTTTTTATGCCTCAATAGTTTTTCTCCTTGCATTTCCTCTTTTAATAACGCAAAATAGGTATCGCGCAGTATATTTGCTTATACAAACACGCTCTAAGAGAGTGTTTTGGAAGAGAAAGGGATGAGGCGATTTGTATTATTCCAACCTGCCGGAAGAGGAAAAAGAGCGATTAACAAAGATTATTGTTAAAACATTATTTGAACATTTGTCGGTGTTTGTTACGGATGCCCAAGGTAATTTTGTTTTCACAACTGAGCAATTTGCCCGCGGCCTTTGCTTGACTCCTGAAGAAGTTCTCAGTTCAAGTGTACAAGAGATGATTAGACGCAATATTTACACAAAATCAGCTACATTGATCTCCCTTCAAACCGGAAAAAACGGTAAAACCGCTACTATAACCCCTCTCGGCCAATATCATATCGGGCAAAGCACACTGCTGTATAACAAACAAAATAAAATTGAATATGTTTTGACAGAAGGGATGAATATTCCTAATGTTATATCTTTGATTGACGAAATGATGGATCAATCCGAGGAGTCTGCCGAGATAACCCATATACGGAAAAAACTCTATGGCAAGGGGGCTCAAATTATCTTTCAAAGCGTGCTGATGCAAGGAATTATACAAAAATCCAATCGAATTGCCGCCGTAGACTCCAATGTGGTGATTACAGGAGAATCCGGAGTGGGCAAGGATTTACTGGCACAATATATCCACAATAGCAGCACGCGAAAGGACAGGCGGTTCATCCCTGTATGTATTCCATTAATACAGCCATCGCTTTTGGAAAGTGAATTGTTTGGCTATGTGGGCGGTGCGTTTACCAATGCGAACAAAGAAGGCAAAATGGGCCTGTTCGAAATGGCAAACGGGGGTACGGTGTTTTTGGATGAAATAGGTGATATTCATATGGATATGCAGGTTAAGTTGCTGCGAGTGCTGGAAAACAGGGAAATATTCCGTGTAGGCAGCGCTGATCCAATTAAGCTGAACATTCGCGTAATTGCCGCGACAAATAAGAATTTACAATTGATGGTGTCGGAAGGAAAGTTCCGGGAAGATCTCCTTTATCGGCTTAATGTCTTGAACCTCAGAATTCCTCCCCTGCGGGAGCGACCGGAAGACATTGCTCCCATAGTGAAGCATTTTGTGGACAATATTAATGCCACATACAACTTTAAAAAGAGCTTTTCGGAGCAGGCATTGAAAAGATTAGCTCAATATGACTGGCCTGGAAACGTTAGGCAACTAAAGAATCTTGTTGAAAGGCTTATTATTCTTTCTGAAAATAATGAGATGGAAGAAGACGATGTTATTGACCTTCTTTATGATAACCAGGCGGAAGAAGCAACCCAGCAAAAACAGTTGAAAATTAATAATATGCAGAGATCAGCTTCCCTAATAGATGAATACAGTATGGAGGAGCGCAAACGGATTCTTGCTATGCTGATTGAATGCAACGGGAATAAAAGCAAGGCCGCAAAAAGACTTAATATTTCCAGAGCAAAGCTTTATAAGAAGCTGGAGGAGTTTAAATGATCTCATGAATTATGAAAGCTCCAGAGAACATTTATGTGAGCGCACATAAATAGCGGCGGCCAAACAATATATCTGGCCGCCGCGTGATGCAAACTGTGTACTATAACTGAACGAGGAAAACATTAGCCTCCTCTGTCGCCGATTAGTCGTTGGTCAGGGCATTACCTGGGGTATAGCTGTCTTCTGGGCCACCGACATATTCATTAATGTTAAGCATTAATAAGCATATATTATATATTCTGTATTTGCATCAATTATAACATCATTCGGAACCATAGTTGCCATGTCCGGCAACATATCTATTTTTAGCATGTACTCCATTTCGACCTGTTTATCTTTATTAGGGTATGGCTTAAGCTTGCATAAATCATGATTATCATAATAACATGAATGACTACGCATTATCGTAATCGGATTTTCATTTTCATCAAAGAATATGGCCGCAATAAAAGGCGTATGTATTTCTCTTTCATATATAGTACTAACCGTACATTTTAAATCTATCGACTTATCGTTTTCACTGACATAATGCTTTATTTTTACGATATTAAAATTTTTCCTTTTCTCTTTAGTTTCTTTGATGGCGGTATGGACAGTACGGTCATCGTTAGTCCATTCATGATTCAATACTATATTTAGTTCCTGAGGTATTTGTAAATTTTTGACATGGAGTATGTCATAATAATAGCCTGTTTCACCCGGTTCGATAATATTTGGGTAGGAGTTAATTGAATTTTCACTTGATATCAGTTCACCATTTACATCCTCCAAGTCATAACGGTTTACGCCCAGATCAATTGAACACGTGCCCGTATTCGTAATTCCAACTATGGATTGCGCGTATACCTTTCCGTTGATGTCTTGAAGGGTCTTCACTTTTGAATATGAGGTTTCATAGGCTATTGAATCTGTTGACGCGCCGCAAATATTCAGGTCATAATAGCGCGTGATTCCCAGACATACACATACAACCAAGAAACAAGCTAGTAATTTTTTCATTGGCAATGCCCTCCTTTTTGATAGTGATATTTTACCAATATCTAACATAAAAATCAATCTTTCGAGTTATTTATCTGTGATTAATCTGTGAGTCACTTATCATTAAGGACTGGCTGACAAGAAAAAAAAGAGCCACGAATTCGTGACTCAAAGATAAGAATTACATAAAAAAGGAACACATTAAGTTTATCTCCGAATAGAACTCATTGCAATGATTTTTGAACGACAATAGTCGATACAGAAAAAGAGCCGCGAATTCGCTGTTTTTTCCATTCAACCGCCAATCTTCATTTTATACAACCTGTCACGGTTTGTCCTAAGACCCATATAATAAATTATGCTAACTTAAAAGGAGGTGTACTTATGTGGTGGAATAGAGGCTGGTTCGGCTCCCCTTGGGGTTGTTGCTTTGGATTTGGATTTCCTGGATTTGGATTTCCTGGGTTTGGATTCCCGTGCTTTGGCTTTCACCGGCGTTCCTGGTGGTGGTAATCACTGACTAAACTCAAATAACCTTATTTCCTTGTTTTGGCTGGATGGGGCTTTTGCAGCGCATAAACGCTGCCAAAGATTTGTGTGCAAACGGCAAAAAACTCAATATAGGCGTTTGAGCAAAAAAGGATTTATGAAGATATACTTTAACTGTGTAAATAAAAGCTGTAAACGATTCGTTTACAGCTTTTATATATTAAAGATCCCGGATATTAACGGCGTTATCGACCCAGCCAGTATTCCTGAGGACTCACGCCTGCGACTGCTGCTCAAAGCCGTCCCAGTAAGGCTCAAAACATGGAAAAATACAAGAGGTAACTGGTAATAATTATTGGTGGTTAATGGAGAAATATTTTCTGACGTATCGGAATCGTACGTGCGATTATGTTTATCGGTATACGTGGTGTGGAAAGGCGGCTAGCCAATTAATGGCTAGCCGCCTTTCCGATTCTATATTATTCACCGCATTTGGTATTCATAAGTTCTTCCTTCGGCAGTTATAATAACAGAAATAGGCTTACCGCTGGTATTTACCTCGTCCGGCACCTCAACTAATTCATGCAAAACTACCGTCATAAGAGGGTCGATTCTCTCAATAAAGGCTGAGCCTAAATTGCCGCCTCCATCCTTTTCGATAATAGAGAAACCAGTATAGTCGTACACGCCGTCAAAGAAAACCCGAACGCCGATCAACTCATCTGCATCCTTCCCAATGGTTAGCAAACTTTTTGCTCTAAATTTCACATCAAGGTATGTATTACCGTTTTCCTTAACCTCATAATAGGAGTAGAACGCAGAGGGGTTCGGCGGCAGCACTTTTTTTGAAAAGTCAACGCTTACCAATTCGAACTCACAATAATTTTCAATTTGAATTACCTCGTTCAATTGAATGGAAACCGTTTTCTTTTTCTGCTCCTCGCTTGTCTTCTCTTCTTCTGCAGCTTGTCCTTCTGCGGCTTTGGCTTCTTTAACAATTTCCTCATACTCAGTTAGCTTCGCCTTAAGTTCCGTGTTTTCAGCTTCTAATTCTGACACTTTGGCTGATAATTCATTAATTTGGCTCTCAAATTCTGTCGAGGTTCCATTACAGCCACTAACTAACAAGCAGACTAAAATAAGTGCTGTCAACATAGATGTCATTCTTTTCATTAACTCCACTCCTTCAAAATTTTAGTGCACTTAGTATACCTGATTCAGAAACTTTTGTCACTATATATATTAAGTTCTAAGTAGGGTAGGGTGTAACGGCGTGACACTTTCGGACTGCAAGTTGTAACTACCTAACCATTGATACAGGAGTATGGCTTAGCGAATTATCTGGACTGGAATGAGATGGCGTCAAGATAGGACTAAAAATATTCTCAAGAAAAAAGCAAGGTCAATGAAATTCATTTGCCCTGCTCGCGCATAATATTGATATAATGTGAATGACCTTATTTTTTACGAGAGTCATCCCGTAGTGCGATTAAATTCTTTACATCACGCAATATATTTTCGCTTGTTACTTCTAGCGCCAGAGACTTGCCGACTGTTCCAAATTCCGTCTGGCTGTACAAATTTTGCGTGTACTCGTCACAAAGGGGGATTAACAAGTCAGCTTCGATTATTTCTTTTGCGCCCACTGCAATGAGCGCAATAAAATAACCATGTTTTGGGTAAAGCGTACATAATGCTTTACCGCCTTTTTTATACTTTACATTCCATCCCTTCCAAAACCCCTTTTGCATGGAACAACAGCTATAAAATAATTTCGGCCTCACTTTGTATGTCTGTTGCAAGTGATTCGCCAAATCATCCCATAAAGGAGTAGCAACAAATTCCTTTATCTGATTATCTAAGGGCTCATGTCCATCGCCATACAATTCGCTCCATTGCATACAGTCACCTGCTTTCTTGCTCTGTAAGCGGCACGGGTAAGACCCAAAGCTCCATACTCGCAGGATCAGCGGTTATGTCGGTATACTTTTCCGCCGAAAAGGGTTGTGTATGAAGTTTATGTCCCGGAAGCCACGTTTCAAAAAGGTACTTCAAAGCCTTATCAAGGGCGGAAGTCCGAAGCTCTGCGAAGTTTTCAGCCTCAAACTGACATACTACATATTCTCCGGCAGGTAATTGCCATGCGGTAAATCCACTCTGAACAGGGGCATTGTTATATGCGAATGCACCCGCGAAGTAATTAAACGTACCGTCGTTTTCTTCACTCATCATGGACGCGCCCAGCTCTGTACCGCTCGGAAAAAGACAGGAAAGACCGCTCTTTTTCTTATGAAAATTATCCCAAATCTGACCCGGCCCGCTTACGCCGGTTGTTTCGCCAAAACTTGCTTGGTCAACAGAAACCTTGCCGGAAATCCCGACATAGTTTTCCGGCGCGTCCAATTTTCTACGGGTAATTTCTATAACAATGTCGTCTGTTATAAGAGGCACATTTTCGTCAATCATTGTGTAATTCAAAAGCAGTTCGGGCTTCATCACCTGATTCAGATGGACCGGGTTATCGCGGTATTCCTCCGGCGTTATCCCGAATGCGCTTTTAAATGTTTTTGTAAAATGCTCATGGCTGTTAAAGCCATAATTGAGGGCGATATCCAGTATGCGCTTACTCTTATCCTCAAGAATACCACACGCTCGTGCCAGCCGGCGCATTTTGACATACTCATTTACCGGGCGTTTCACAAGCCGGGTAAATAAGCGTTGAAAATAAAAGGGCGAAAGCGCGGCAACATTTGAAAGCTTTTCTGGTGAATGGTTTTGCGCCAGATTGTCCTCGATATAATCCAAAACCTTTTGCACTGATTCCCATGCGTGCATAATAAATACCCCCTTTGTTTATTATGCTTTAATTCTACATGATAGAAAAAATACTCGCTTGTCTGTCAATGCCCTTTTTAAGTTTACCTTATAGCCTTTTTCCTTTACCACTACCTTGCTGACTTCCGGCGCGGCTCCAGACCGGCATAATTAACTTTGTTGCTAAAATATTGGTAATACAAGTCTTTTAAAACTTCCACTCGTTTCCGCTCCTTGTCTATTGATAGTATAGCCAAAAATACACCAAAATAAATGTATACATTATACATTTACATCCGTGTATATGCGTGCTATAATATCAGTGCAGAAGGAGGTACGAACGGTGCCAATAAAATATGATAGGCTATTTGAGAAGATGAAAGAAGAAGGCTTGACAACTTATCGAATAAGGAGAGAAAAAATCATCTCAGAAAGTGCGCTTCAAAATCTGCGCGATGGAAAAAGCGTCACAATAGAAACAATAACAGCATTATGCAAAACTTTAGACTGCCAGCCCGGCGACATAATGGAGTATGTGCCGGATGGGAAAGTGAGTAGTGTAACCAATGAGATTTAAACTATCACCAGAGGCTAAGAAGTATATCGTTAAGCAGGATAGCGTTACAGTAAAACGTATATACGAGGCTCTCCGTGGCATTACTCAGGAGCCTCCAAAAGGAGATGTTAAGGAATTACAAGGCGAATCTGGCAAGTATAGGCTTCGGGTCGGAGATTTGAGGATATTGTTTATGCTTGATGGGGATAATTTAGTGATTACAAAAATATCGCCCAGAGGTCAAGCATACAAATAGGAGGGATTATGATGTCTGCATTAAGGGAAGAAATTATTAGTTATATAAAATTTATACCAGAGGATAAGCTAGAAGCAATTAAGCCTCTGTTAT
>Ga0153949_1000211_pt1 | contig 19628 bp, 18 predicted proteins | sample TSNJ033MetaG_FD_104705 | JGI IMG/M metagenome (GOLD analysis project Ga0153949, IMG submission 104705) | Attine ant fungus gardens microbial communities from New Jersey, USA - TSNJ033 MetaG | ecosystem: Host-associated > Fungi > Mycelium > Unclassified | place: USA: New Jersey, Wharton State... | reverse complement strand
TGAATATATCCTGAAGCAAAACGGACTTGATCCGGCTACGGATATGAACATTGACCAGAGTATTGACTTCGGTTCTACTGCCGCTGCTTTTACCGGTAACCAGGGGGATTTTACCGTTGAATTCCCTTGTGTCAAGTAAAGACTAAATTAATTGTTATACTTTAATACCATTGCCCAAATCATAAAACAGGGCAGTCCCAAATGGTGCTACCCTGAAAGATTATCTTTAATAATACCCCTAATTTCTACTCTTCTTTTCTCACTCCATAATATCCGGCAAATGATATTTACTTGGTAAAATGTATGGTAATATTTCCGATAAGTTAGTGATATTACCTGCATGGTACTTCCAATGACATCTATTAAACCCATCTGTTAAATGTGGATTTACTACTAATGTTTTGGCTCCTGAATTTATTGCAAATTCATCATTGTTGGAATTTCCAACAAAAATAATATCACTTGTCTTTATATTTCTTTTTTTAGCAAGTTCTTTGATAAAGTCTGCTTTTCCTTCAAAATCATATTTGGTTCCAATAATTGCTTTTAATAATTCTGCATTCTCATCATATGCGAATTCATTCGATTTAATTTCTTTGAAAAAAGCAATATTTTCGCCCAATACATTAGAAATAATAACGTCAATTGAACCTGAACAAATGTACAGTTCTACGTTATTCTGTTTTAATACATTCAATGTTTCAGACAAGCCATCTATTATTTGAATCTGAGAAGATATTTCTTGCATCATGGAACGACTTAATTTCTTTTTCTTGAAATATTCCGCTGTTTCCAAACACCAATCTGCATGGCTTAGTTCTTCATTCGAAAATTTCCGGTGCAAAGAATTGCATATTGCCAACGAATAACCCAGATAATCCCAAACCATCTGCCATGAGGTTTTAAATTTATCGTTTATCGTAAGTGTGCCATCAAAATCAAAGACTACTATTTTCGCATCACTAATTGGACAAAACCCCTTCCTATTTTTATTAATAAAGAATTTAATATACTTATCATCTGTAATTTCCTGTGTTATTTCATCTCCACAGTCTAAAGCTTTCTTAATCTTTTTGAGATTTTGCAAAGAAGTTTTTTTGAAATTTGGCTTTCCTTGGACTATACTAAATTCCTCAAACTCCTTTAAAGTTTTTTCATATATTTTTGTTTGTTTATGCAACTTACTATGCGCAATACATTTATCATTCCTCAATGCAAACAGGACATACCCATTAATTATAACATCGTCTTTATGCACCTTATGATTTTTCCTGGTGATTCTAACCCCCCTAATATTTTTGGGAAGATCAGTCTTGAAAAATTGTACACAATAGTCAACAGCGTTTCTTGAAGCTATAGCTTGGCGTTCCTTTTTATTAAGCTTTTTTTGACCATCTGCCCAGTCACATATAGATTTCACTATTATCCAGTTGGAGTTTTCTGCTCTTCCTAAAACAGAAGAAAGCCCCACACCCTCCATTTCTCCCCCAACTATTTTATTTTCATCGTTCCAATCTATACTTCCATTTTCTGAAAAAGTTTTGATTAGATACTCCTTGTATTCCGAATTATCTACTAACTCCTCACCAGACAATAACGTACCACAATATACATTAACATCACTTCTTGGAAATTGAAAATTCTCAAATTGGTTGAGTATGGAGGAACCTGGCTTCATTGGAGTGTTTCTATCCTGCTTATGTATCTTTCCATCTGAATCCGTAGACACTCGAATGGCGTGATAAGGTTGTATGTTTCTCGATACTAATATATCACCAATATTTTGTTTTGAAGCACATGCACCATATGCAATTCCAACCATTATTACACATGATGGTTTTATGTCATCATAGGCTTCCTTAATCGTCAGCATAGATGCATCAGGTTTTGTACTGCCTTGCTGCTTACAATGAACATGAGCAACCAGATAGTTTCCTAAAAAGCCAATTCGATATTTTTGATTATTTCCTATGAACTGTGTGCCATCAGAACTATCTAAAGGTTTTAAGTTACTTAGAAAAGACTCTTCTTCCGGGGATGCCGCAGTAATAAATAGAAATTGAATATTTAGCTTATCTAATTCAGTTTTATTAATACTATTTATCATAAGCACTATACACTCCTTACATTTTTTAGAATATGATGTCTATCTCAATTGTCATAAATTACACTTCTCCTCATATAATTTAGCATAATTTTACCAAAAAATCAATAAGGCTGCTCATGTTATGACATCTATTATCAATATGACAGCTGTTATGTCTAACCCTTTCTATATAGCCACATTTTTTGCTCAAAAAAATATTTATAATAAACTCCATTTAGCATATTCCTCTTAAAAACTCTCAAAAGGACTTTTTACCTTCCAGATAATCCTCATATCATTTTGACCATAAATAATAAGCCTCTTAATATATTTGTTTACTAATTCTTCAGTTAACTCCATACTATTTTCATGATGAATCTGCTTTTTTCTATTTCCAAACTCTATCACCTTACTTTCCATCTCATGTAACATTGTCAGTTCTTCTTCTACTTCCATCTTACGATTATTAATTTTTTTTCTTTTCTCAACAAAAAGTTCCTTTGCCATCTCCCCTGACTTATACTGTTCATATAAAGAAAAAAAATGCTCTTCCAATGCCTTGTCTTCCTTTTCTAATCTAACTTTATCTACTTTTGCCATTCCACCATATTGTTGATTAAGTTCTCTCACCTTGCCCTCTCCTGCCATATTCAACATCAAAAGATAATCCTGCACAATTTTTAGCACACAATCCTTCAATTCCTGTTCAGAAAACCGTTCATCTGGACACCCCTGTGATAAATCAAATTTAGAATTTTTACAGTAATAATATCTATCTCCTTTTCCCCTGCTTAACGCCAAAGCATGATTGCAATGCCCACACTTAATAACGCCTTTAAGTACATTATCCGAAACTTTAGATTTGTTTGGATACTTCCGGTCTATCATAACCATCTGTGCATTATAGAATGTTTCATGGCTAACAATCACTGGATATCGCCCCGGAATCCGAATACATTCTTTCCCCTTTTCCCCTTCCACGTATTCAATATATATACCTGTATACCGCTCATCTCTTAGAATCTTCGCCACACCGGACTGTGTCCAATTATTTTGTTCCTTCTTTACCGTATTCCATTTACACTTCTGATTATATTCATAACTGTACATCGCGGGTGTCATAATACCTTCTTCATTTAACCGAACAGCAATCTCCTTTGTCTTTATACCATCCTGTGCCATTGAGAAAACATACCTTATAATTTCAGCCGCCTTTTCGTCTATCTCCAATTCAGTCTTACTCCCCGCCTTTTTCACAAATCCAAATCGAACCGGGCCGCAGGTGAATCGTCCTTCTCTTTTTCTTTGCTCAACAGACTTCCTGGCTTTTTTAGACAGGTCTTTGCTATAGTAAGTATAGAGCAAGTTTTTAAATCCCACGTCCACAGGGTTAGGCTCTGTCTGATACTTCGTATCATAATGGTCATTTACTGATATAAAGCGGATACCATATGCCGGAAATATCTGCTCCAAATAGTCTCCCAATTCAATATAATCCCTGCCAAATCGGGAAAAATCCTTAACAATTACACAATCAACTTTTTTCTCCAAAATCATCTTACGCAGCTTAATAAAATCCGGTCTTTTAAAGTCCCTGCCGGTATACCCATCATCCACAAATACCAACACTTTCATATGCTCATATTCCGGCATCTCCGAAATATATTTCATAAGCTGATCTACTTGATTCTTAATACTTTCACTCTCATCCACGACTTGTCCAAACTCTGCATCTGCCCTTGAAAGTCTGCAATAAAGGGCAATTACATATTTCTTTAGCATACTATCTCTCCCCTCTCCTGTCCTACGATTTCATATACTTCATCTAGGATATTCGTAAATGAAAATGTAATATATACCGCACTTTCTTTTCCAATTTCAATTCTTTCAATAAACAATTGAACAATCTCTCTTGAAAGGTGTGGACTTAGCAAAAACTTTTCCATATCCTTAATCAATTCCCCGGCTCTTTTTTCTATGTCCCGATAGGTCGCTAATGCTTCTTTCTTGGACTGTAATTCAAAGCCTATATTCTGCTCTTCTTTTATGTATTGCTCCTTAATATAGAGATATTCTTCTTTTTCAAGTAACCCTGATGCATAATCCTCATATAGATTGTTTTGTCTGCTAATATTTTTATCTCTTTTCCTATCCAGATGCTTCATAGCCGTTTGATACTCACAAATTGTTCGGTTATATTCTGGGTTTTTCTCTAAGTTACTAAATAGCTCTTTTGCGGCCAACACACAGCTTATTTGCTTAACCAGTAACTTTAAAACCACTTCGCTCAGAGTTACCATGCCAAAAGTAATACCCCGGCAATCATCCATATTCTCTAAAATCCGCCGCCTACAAGCATAACGAATCCGCTTACTACCTCCGTTATACCTTGAAACCATCCGTTGCTTACAATGGTGACAGTACAACAAGCCGGTAAAAATATTCTCCTTTTGCGGCTTATCCATCCTCTTTTTCCTCGGTCCCACCGGAAATGATTTTTGCACAATTTCATAGTCATTCAAAGAAATGATTGCTTCATGGGCATTTTCTTTAACGTACCATTGGTTTTCATCTACACTTTTAACATTCTTCCCTCTGCCTTTTACCTTACCCTGAATCAAATATCCGCAGTATACTTTATTGGCAAGTATCCTTCGGATTGTAACCGCAGACCACTTCATATCACCCGCATAATCCTTTATCTTTTTTAATCCGTTTATATGCTGATACTGTTTGGGTGACATAATTTTCATTTGATTCAATCGGGTAGCAATTGCTATCGTAGATAACTGTTCTTCTTTTCTCCACTGAAAGATAAGTTGAATAATCCATGCCACCTCATGGTCAATCAATATAGTATTGCTTTTGCCTTTTGCCCTCAAATATCCATATGGAGCGACCGCCCTTGTATATTCCCCTGATTTCATTTTTTGTTCTCTTACCGCTTTCCCTTTTGCACGAATATCTTTAATATACATGTCATTCATAAGGTTTTTCAGCGGAATCAAAATACCATTTTCATCTCGGACAGGTGAATTGCTATCATAATTGTCTAATATTGAAATAATCCTTACGCCCATTTCAGGAAATATCTGTTCCAAATATTCTGACGTTTCCAAGAAATTTCTACCTAATCTTGAAAAATCCTTAAAAACAATACAGTCAATCTTTTTATTTCCCACGGCTTCCATAAGCTCCTGCCATTGCGGTCTTTGAAAATCACTGCCGGTAAATCCATTGTCAGAATAATGCCCTATAAACTTCATATCACTTTGGGATTTTATGTACGTCTCTATCGACTTCCACTGATTTTCAATCGTATCGTCACTGTCATTACCACTATTCAGCCGAGAAAGACGTGAATATCCGGCTGTATTATATACTTTAACGGCTGGGGTAATATTAACTTGCGGCTCCTGCCCTATCAAAAAAGAATCCTGTATTTTGTTACGCTTGCTTATTCTAGGCATAAACAACTTCCTCCTGCACTTTGCTCAATTTTACTAAATTATCCAACTCCTGCAATTCATCCTTATATTTGAATACGACCTTCACGCTCTTGTCCTCATAGACATAGATCCAGTCTATCAAATACAGTAAAACCCTTCTGTCAAGTTGGGTAATATTTTGATACTCTGCAAGATGTTTAAGCCATTCATAGACCTCTTCCATATGCTCTGCATAACCCTTAATTAATTCCTGCATTTTTATAATTTCTTCCTGATAACCTCTAATCTTAGATTCGTAGATTCCCCGCAGACGGTTGTACTCTTGCTTTGATAATATTTCATCATCATAATCATCCCATAAACATTTTTTACGTTCCTTATAATGCTCAATCTCTTTTTCTAAATGCCGGATTTCTTTTTCAATTCTGCTGATAGAATACTCTGCCTTTGCTTTTTTTTCATACTGCATCAAAAATATGTTTTTCTCTACCAAAGCAATTACTGTTTTATTGATAATTTCCAATAATGCTTCCCGTAACGTATCCTCACTGATATTATGCGTACTGCATACTGTTTTATCAGCCTTGTGTGCAGAGCAAACATAATATGAATACTTTTTCCCTTGCTTGGGAACTAATTTCCGAACCATGCTCTGACCGCAATCCCCACAACGCAATATCCCGGAAAACAAGTATGGTTCTGCCAGACCATTCCCATTCTTCAAATCTATGTCTTCAAACCGTTTTGCATCTCTATATTCCTGACTGCTGATAATTGCATCATGAGCCATTTCAACCCGTGTTCTCTCTTCTTTCTTCTTGTTTAACCGGATTTGCAATTTATAGTTGGGAGAGTAGGTTTTCCCCTGCTCTAATACACCTAAATATGTTTCATCATCTAATATCCTTCTGACCGTTTTTGCCCACCATTTTGGTGATCCGGTAGTTGAAAAACCACTTTGGTATTTAGAACCTTTCTTTTTCTTGTAGGTCATTGGGGATGGAATTGCCCGTTTGTTCAAAATATCCGCTATTGCATTATCGGAATAACCATACCCTTTCAGTGAATATATCAAACGCACAACCGCCTTTACCTCTCCATCTATTTCCAGTTTATGTTTATTCTCTTCTGATTTTCTATATCCGTAAGCAGTAAATGCACCGACAAACTCTCCATTCTCTTTTTTTACTCTTAAGCTGCTTTTTACTTTCTTTGAAATGTCACCGCTATAAGCATCATTCATCAAGTTCTTAAAGGGTACGATTAGTTCATTCGCCGCATCCTTACATTTACTGTCAAAATCATCATTTATAGCAATGAAACGTACACCCAGCAATGGAAATACTCGTTCAATGTATCGACCTACCTCCACGTAATTCCTGCCGAATCTGGATAAGTCTTTAGCGATTACACAATTGATTCTTTTATCTTCAATATCCTTTAATAAACGCAAAAAATCCGGACGCTCAAAATTAGTACCTGTGTAGCCATCATCTACATAGGTATCAAAAATTTCAAACTCCGGTTTATCCTTTAGATATTCCTGTATTAACTTTTTCTGATTTGCTATACTATCGCTTTCTCTTTTGTCACCATCATCATCGGATAAGCGAGTATATAATGCTGTATAATAGATTTCATAATTATTATCCATACCACCTGTCACTCCTAATTAAGATTATTAACCTCAACCAGTATGACGAGTTATATGGGGATTCAGTCTATATATATTATACCTTATTTTCCCTGATTCGTCCACAGAAAAAGCCTAATAATCTGCTATTTTTCAAGATTCTTCTTTGCTAAATACTGTTCCATTTTTTCATCCAATGACTGTCCTTCATCATTAAATTGCATTTGAATTTTTATGTTTTTATATCTTACACAATATGGGTTTTTGACTTGTTCCAAATACATTTGAATTTTCTCCTTTTTATCTAGCTTGACATCTATTTCAACATTCCTTATATCAACTAACGTATCTATATCAACTGATTGGATATCCATTTGTCTCATTTTTTCCAATTCAGCCTTGTTTACCATCACATCACCCGCCCCTCTTCTTCTAATGTATTTTCGATAAATTGTCCACTATTCCAAAAAAGGCAGGGTTCTGCATCTGCAGAACCTCCACCTTCTGTAAATATTATGCTATGGTTTTAGCCTTTGTATTTCTGCTCTTTTTTTGCCTTTCCCTATTCTGCTCCTGCTCCGGGGTAGCCTTATCCTTTTCTTTATCCAAAGCCTTTTGATATACTTCTTTAATCATACCATCTAACTTCTGCCGCCACTCCTTCGTCACCGGATAAAACACATCCTGATATATTGGTTTCCCATTCGTACCGATTTTATTTGTCCGGTAGCTCGGATAGGCAACAAACAGTTCCCCTTCTTTATTCTTCCGCAGGGAAATGTTATTGAGGACAAAGCTATTATCCAGTGCGATAGTCGCCAATCCCATCACCCCATTTTTACTATCCTTAATCGGAGTAACCCGTACCTCTGGATTGACCCGCTCTTTGGAGTCGGCATTATAGATGAGGGTATTCCCCCGTCCATCATGCAGATTATCAAAGGTATCAAAGACCCTTTGATAAAGCTCATTGCGGAACTCCTGTGTTACCGGATAACAAATATCCTTATACACATCCTTACCGTCAATCTGTTCATTCGTCTTATAGTTCGGCATCCCGATAAACAATGAATCCTGCTTGCCAACTCCGATTTTCACCCCGGTCACTCGGATAGCGTCATCAAACGTAATCGTTGCTAATCCCTGCAAATAACCTTCATTCCTTTTCATATCGTTTACCTGTATTTTATACTGCATATGTTCACCTTCCTTTTCTGGTATATGGTTTTCGTGCTACAATCCCTTCCGGCACTGTGATCACTTCCTGCCGCTCCGGTATCGCTTCTTTAAAATCCGAAAGTTCTTTATTCAGCTTCCGGGTATAATTCCCAACAATTCGCTCCGATATTTTCTCGGCTTGTGCACATGCCCGGAACAGCTCATTGTAATCGTGCTCCAACGCTCCAATCCATGAAGCTAAATAGTTGGAGTGGTCTTGATAATGCTCACCGTTAAGTTGAATACCAAAATCAACTTCGGTAAATAACGCTCCTAACTCGGCGCATAATTCTTCTTTTGCATATGCCGGAGAACCAAACGCTCCGCCAAACTCCCGGTTCAGCCGGGATGGATGCCCGGTACTATGCCCCATCTCATGGAGCAGGGTTTTAGCAAAGCTCTCTTCATCCTTAAAATAGCTTCGCAGGGGCAGGTAAACCTTATCCTCACCAGGACGGTAAAATGCCCGCTCTTGTGCATACTCTTTCACCGGGCATTCGCTGACCTTTATTAAATCCTCAATCAGTTCCCCTAAATCCTTCTTATCCATTTTCCGGGGTTCAAACTTCGGAAAGTCTTGAATCTGCTCACAGTTAAAGACTTTAAAATAGGACACGATCGGCTTCTCCAGATGTTCCACGACCTTCTTCTCTTCGCCGTTTTCATCTCTTCGCTTCACTTCTCTTGTGAAAATCCACTTTTCACAGAGGATGCCATGCTCGCCCTTTTTCGGATAATAACCCTTTTCTTTAAATTGCAGAAACGTGCCCCACCGTGGGTCTGCATATTCATGGTCAATCACCGCTTCCATAAGCCGAAGCCTGTTACCGCCTTTGTACTGCACGCCGGAAAGCGGGTTGTACGGTCTAAGAGCCTGCCTGTCCCATTCAGCCGCCGTAAGCACGCTTCCTTGTTTCATCATTGCTATGATCTTATCAACAAGCTCTTTGCGGCTTTCCATAACGATTTCATAAGCTCCTGCCATCTACTTCCTCCTTCCCGATTAAATCTGCTTCTGAAACAATCTCTCCTTCATCAACAATACCGAATCGCTCGATAATTCGTTTTATATCTTCTGACATGCTTTCTCCAATCTCTATATTCATGCGGATACTTGATCTCCTTCTTTCCCCGCTGCTGATAATGCTTCCGCTTCAATTTGCTGCTCCTTTAATGCGAAAGCGGATAGCTTATCGCTACCCGCTTTCTGATATTTGAATATCCTCATATTAAATGTCGGCTGACCTATCCGCTCAAACTTCCCATGTGTGACCCGCTTCTCAAAAATCAAATCGGCATCCTTCGGGTATGGCTGTCTGCATCGGTACTCTTCATAGCTTTTCAGTATCCTTTCCCCCGCCTTGCTGACCGGATAAATATACCGGAACATAAAGCCCTGTATCTTCTCAATCCCCTTATACTCACAGTAATCGTGCGTAAGCCAATATCTTTTCTCCACGCCATCCAATCGGGCATTTTCAGCAAGCAGTATCTTTGCACTCCGGGGATGGATTTTCTCCCCGGTCTCCAAATCCCGGTAAACACTGGTTTTAAACCTCCCTATGTATTGGAAGTTCCCGGCTTGATACACATAGCCGGGCTTTCCCATGATGCCGTCAGACAGCGTATAGAGAAACAGACAATCGGTATTCCTTTTCATCCATTTGATAAGCAATGATAATACGATACTGCCGAAATACTGATTTCCGTTCATCTCCGGGGCAAAACACATTTTCCCGATTTCCAGATAGTCTTTTGTCACCAGCTCATGCCGATAGAATAGCTTCCGAATGGTCTGTAACGGCTGTGTACCCCACCCAAGAGTCACAACGCCCAATAGCTTTTCTTCCCGGTAAATCCCCAAATATACTTTACTGATCCGGGGCATGATGCGGGAATAGTGATAAGCCATGATAAAGGGTATCGCTGCCTCTGCTGTAACCTCTCTAATGGACAAGTCCTTTCTTATCCGCTCATGTTTTGTTTCCATCATCCAGACTGCTATCGGCTCCTTCCTTTCGCGGGATTCGGTGGTTCTTTTTTGGCTTCCCTTGCTATCGGCTCCTCTGCTTGCTTAAAACTTCTAGCTTCCTTATCATATTCGTATACCTTATCAGAAAGTATCTCTTCCATGGCAACCTCATTCATATTAATTTCTCGTACCATTGCACCCAATTCTTTTATGCTCATAGAATCCTTTTTGGGTACTAAGATAGTCTCATGTATGGATGAAGGTAAGATATAATATCCTTCTGGTATCACCTCTGTAATACTCGATAAAATTTCCGGGTACAAGATATTTACTGCCCCAAACATTTTTTGCTCATTTGTCAGAACATACATTGCATTTTTCTCTTGCTGCAAAAAGGCTTCTTTATCCGTAAAATAGTCACACCCTGCTTCACCGGTCATTATCTCCCTCATAATACTATCCATTGTTTTTAGAGTCGGTTTGAAAAGCTTCTTGGTATTTTCCATTGCTGTATTATGGAGCGTTTCTAAGTCTACATTCCATAATTCTTTGAACTGATCTGTTATTTTGACGGTTCCAATTTCCATTTTCCCCGGTTCTGATGGCATCATAAGCTGATAAATAACTGCCAGATCTTCTACTATTTTATGAGGAATATTTTGCAAATCTTTCTTGTTTGCTTTTTGATTAATCAACTTGACCCGTAGATTATCCCTTATTTCATCAAAATCTTTCATTCTTGAATACTCAAAAGATCCTTCCCTTATATAGTTATTGTTATAAATTCCTATAATATCTGATACTACCTCCTTCATCTCTTTTCCCTTTTGGTAATCTGCATAAAGCTGTTCAAGATAAATCACTACTCCTAATAAATTTTCCTGCCCTTGAATCCGAATACCGTTTTTTATTGTATTATTATTTTTTACATTTTCTATTACTTCACACTCTGCCGCTATTTTACTTTTTAACAAATACTCTTTTACTTCTTTTTCTACTTCCTTGGCAAATGCTTGAATACTTATCATCCTAAATCTCCTTTTTAATATACACGTCCATACAAATCAATATTAGACGCTTTTAGTGGGTCATACACGACACCTCTGCTTGAATTAGCGGCATGAACCATCATTCCATCACCTACATAAATCGCCACATGAGAGATGTTCATAAATCTACCGTTAGTCTCATAACTGTAAAAAATCAAATCTCCCGGCTGCAGCATATCTTGCGTAATCGTCATACCGTTGTTATAGCAATACTCACCCTGCTCCGCCGCCGTACTTGGTAACTGTATTCCGGCAACATCCCGATAAAGCCGGAACACAAAGGAACTACAGTCATACACTCCTTCTGCATATCGGTTTTCCTGACTGTATGCACAGCCGATCTTCGTCATTGCTTCCGCCGCTACCATTGCGCCGATAGAGCCATCCGAAAATCCTTCCCATATATCAGAGGTCATCATTTCCCGCAGGATTTCTTCCTGTTCCGCTGTCAGCTTGCCTAATGCTATGTAATCCTCATAGGTGAGTTGGTGCACATTGTACGATTTACTGGTTACTTCAATCTCATTTTCCTCACCGTCAGCCAGATACGCTTCAAAACTTCGATGCCCCCAATTGGAAGCCGTTGTATGGTCGGAACAGTATACATCAAACTGCACCCCATACCGGGCGAAATTTCCGGTATCCTCAACCGTGTAAGTGATGCCATTAAATATCACCTTCGTACCCATTGGCACGAACGGATTTTTAGCATCTACGGCTATCGTATGGTTGGGCGTTGGCATCGCACCACTCGCCGTTGGTCCGCCGGACCATCGACCGCAGCATGTGACACAATTGCAGTATCCGCTTGTCACCACTGTTCCCAGACTTTCCCCGGCTCTTATGGTTCTGGTGGTAGTCTCATGCTTATAGTAGTTCATCTCGTCAAAGACCGTCTTTAAATTCTCTTTCGCCTTATCCGTGACAACCGTTCCAATCTCTCCAGTTCCGGTGTAATACTTCACCATGTAGACCATAAGCACATCCCGGAAGTTTGACATACTGTTTCCACTATTGGCATAAGTCACTTCTGTTCCGCTCTCCTGCTTTTTGGCGCTTAATTTGGCATTGAAATCTTGATAATATCCCGCCAAGACCTCTTGAATCCGCTCCCCATCATCAAGCGGCGGCATTGCCAAAGCAAGCGGAGAATTATACACCAGAGCAATGATCAAAATGACAGGCAATGCCACCAAGACCACTTGTGTTACCAGTCCGATCGCTCCGGCTAACAGGTGGTTTTGTATTGTCCGCTTCACTCCAAACTCTTCCTCGGCCGAGCGTTCTTCCCGGCTTTTGCGGATAAAGTTTGAAACCATAACACTCGCTTTAAACTTCTTTGACTGACTCTTAGCGGCGTTCTTCCGGCTCTGACTTTTCATCCCGGTACCGGTTGCCGCTTTGCTATTCCTTGACCGGACATTCTTCACCGTATCGACACGATTGATCTTCATTTTGGCGGTCTTGACCCGCTTCGGCTTTTCTTTGCCTGCCGCCAGATTAGAGACCTTCCCGGTCTGCCTTATAATCTCTGCTCCAAACTCTACCGACTTAGAAAGCTCCCTTTCCCCTTCCAGACGTTCATCCCTTTTCTGGGCTTCTTTCCTGATTGCAGAGACAATGACCTCTTTCTTAAAATCAGTCTTTCCCTTACGAGAAGGAGCGGACATTTCTGCCCGTTGCTGACTTCTACTACCACTATCGTTCTCTTTCCCCTCTGACGGCTGATACTTCTCCTTTGTCGTATCAACCGCCTTTTTCAGCTTGCGCTTTTTAATCTTGTCATAGTTCAGTTTCACCGACCTTCCCGGCTTTCTCTCGGCACGAATATCCTTCCGGTGCAAGGTCATATTGCCTTTTTTCCTTATCTGAACTTTCCTGTCCGTCCGATTAATCTTCATCGTCACACCCCGCAATCACTAGGCTAACAAGCCTAATTCTGACCGCTCATGCAAATTGGTATTGAAAAGTCGATATAATTCGGACTGCTTACTAATCCGATTATCAAAAGGCACAACCGAATTGCCATGCTTCAAAAGCCCGGTTCCCGATGGGGAATTAACCACATACTTTAATTGTGCTTCACTGATATTTAAGACCTCCGCCAATTTCTTAGAGTCCGGCACAGACTGACGCAGCAGCACGACAAATTCTGAATTGGACAGCATGGTCGTAGCCGTGTAGTTTTGCAGAAGGTCGGTGATGTTCTGGGTGATGCCTGTTGCCAGACCGCCCTGCTTTCTGACCTTCTTCCAAAGTGCATACAGATACTTCGTGGAATACTCACTATCCAGCAGCACATGAAATTCATCCACAAACAGCCATGTTGCCCTCCCCCGCTTCGCATTTTCACTAATCCGCTGACTGATACTTTCCAGCATCACAAGCATACTGATACTGGACAGCTCCTTCCCTAAATCATTCAGTCCATACACCACAAACCGATTGTCGATATTGATATTGGACTTATGAGCAAAGATATTTAACGAACCGTAAACAAACAACTCCAAACTAAGAGCCAGGTCTTGTGCTTCATCCTCTTTCTGCTCTAAGAGGATGCTATAAAGCTCCATCATGGTCGGCTCGTCCATCTTCTTATACTTCATCAGGTCTTTGTAAAGCAGACGCACACACCTGTCCACAATCGACTTCTGCCGACTATTAAGCGGACATCCCATACATCGCTCTACAAGCCCCAACATAAACTCGCCCTTCTCCGAGATAAACGCCGCCATATCGGTCAGCCCTTCCGGTATTGCCAGAGGATTATGCCTGTCCTTTGTATAAGTGGACAGGTTCATCACCACGCCCCGGAAAATCTCTGCCAATTCAAAATATTCGTTCTGAGGGTCTACAATCAGAACATCATCATTTGTGTTCAGCAGGATGTTGCCGATGAATTGCTTGCAGCAAAAACTCTTCCCACTGCCGGGAACGCCGAAAATAAATCCATTCCCATTGATAAGTATCTTTCGGTTTCCCATAATCACATTTTTAGAAACTTGATTAATCCCGTAATAGTTTCCGCCCTGCTCCAATAACTCCTGTACGTTATAGGGCATAAGCACCGCCAGACTTTGGGTTAATAACGTCCGCATGGTCTCTACCTGTCGAATCCCAATCGGCAGGGCGGTATTCAGTGCTTCCCGCTGCTGTAGATAATGCGGCTCAATCTGACAGCTATTCCGCTTTCCGATAGTGGTGATGCTTTCGGTAATGCTGTCCAGTTCGTCCTTATCCTCTGCAATCAGAATAATCGTGACCGCCACCAAGAAAAGGTTCTGGTCGTTCTCCCTCACATCATCCATGATGCTTTCAATCTCCTTCTTTTCATTCCGCTTCTTATAGGAAATCTCCGAACTGAAATCATTATTCCGGTTTCGCTTCTGCTGCTGTCGGATAATATCACTCTCAATCCCTAAGTATTTCTTTTGCAGGACTTGCGTTGTCACATCTTTTGGAATTGGGGTTACGTCAATGGACGTAAGCGAATGTACCGGAAGATTGGTAAGCTCATTTAGGAACTTATCAGATAAAGCGGACGGATATTTCTTAATGAACATCGCCCGGCAAACCTTATCTTCATCCTCAAAGTGGTTCGGCAGGAAACGTAAGGACTGGTTACAGATATCATTCTTAAAATCTGCCCCTTTTTTCCGGCTCTCCTTATAATCAAAGTGAAACTCTTCCTCTCTCCCAAACCGATAAAAGTCATGTAATATCCGCAGACGTTCCTCACAATTTAGCGGTATCAGCGTTGAACCGAGTGACCGGAACGACTGATTAAGGGTCACTTCCAACGTGGCAAAGTAGGCTTTCGCTTCCTCAAAGTTCTTCCGCTCAATTGAAACTGTAATATACTTCTGCTGCTCGATGCCCTGCTTTCCTTCCAGTATCCTTTCTTCCATAATGCCATTATAGACTTTACGGTAGTTATCAAACCCATCATCCCGCATGGGAAAAAGGATCTCTTCCCGGAATCGCAGCATGTTCCGGTTCTTATTGTTGATCGTAATCTTAAACTCCACATCCAAAGAATTTAAGAAACGACAATAACGCTCAAAGATGCTGATCTGCTCTTCTTCGTCCACTGTCGTATAATTCAAATCCGTATAAAGGTAGGTTTTTGAAAACCTGTTCTCATGCACTTCAAAGACCCCGCTTTCCGAAATCTTCAAAACTTCAATTGCTTCCTGTACACTTTTGGGTGTACGGTATAAAGGCTCACTTGCCTTTTTGAGCAAGCTCAATTTATCTTTTATGAATGCCAATTTCTAACTCCTTTCAAAAAAGACAGGGAATTTGTCCCTGCCTGTGTCTATCTGCTCTTCTGCTTGTTGCTCTCTACGGTTTCCGGCACTTGTACATCCGGCATATAACCTGTCTCAAAATCAATCATTTCCGACCTCTTTTCTTATGCCCTTTCTGCTTCTTTCCCTTCTTCTCCTTCCGGCTCACCTCCTTCTTCGGCACTTCCATCATTTTCTGATATACCTTATCACTTTCAGTCGAGTAATAGAGTAGCGGTTTCATTTTGAAAGACTTGAGAAACCGGGAAAAGAACTGGAAGAAATTCATTCCGTTCATCTGGTAAAATCCCATAAGAGCGATTGGGATAATCACCGGAGTTGCCACATAGCAGCTTGCCATAATCCCGATTTTCTGAAACAGGCAAAGAATGACCCCTGCCCCTGTCAGTAATGCCACGCCGGAGAATACCACCTGTCTCCCGGTCAGCCCCATTGCTACCGTTTCCTTGTACTCTTCAACGTTTTCATTTATTTTGATAATCAATTTCCCTGACTCCTTTCTATCGTAAAATCTGTATTTTGATTCGTTAATAAAAAGGCGGTATAATCATGCGTTTCATAAAACTTCGGAACTGCAAATACCCCTATCGGTAAAAAGTCGTTTCGCACATGGAAGTTCATTGATTGTACGTTGGCAAGGTGTACAAACGCATACAATGGGGTGTTCGGATACAGTTTCTGCAGTGCTTTGTAACTTTCTTTTCCCACACCTTTACTTTGATATGCTTTTCCCACGGCAGTCTGCCTTATGTATAGCGCTTTTTGTGGAAAACAATATGACTGATTCATCATTTTTGTTTCTGTTGTTATTCTTTCTGGGAGCTGCTCCATGACATTTATGTAGGCTATGATCTTATGATCGACTTCTGTAACATAAGTCAACCCCAAATGGCAGCCAAACTCACTTACAAGCTGCCCTCCCGAAGAAATGTGATTTTCCTTATAAATTTTTAGTATATTACTTGTATCTTTTGAGGTTGCTAATCTAAAATTCATTTTTGTTTTTCTCCTTTCGTTCCTTACGATAATTACAAACTTATTTCACAATTACTCAGTTACAATCCCATCATCTTAGAGGTCAGCGTTTGTGCCCCTTTGACCGCTCCCGTGGTAATCGCCACCGTAAAGGTCATTTCACACAGGTATATCAGGACTTTCGCCCAATCCGCATAATCTCCGGTAAATGCGGGAAGCCCGGCATTGATAAACACGTTACAGATTAATATGGCGATCACCATCGTAACCGCCTCCAAAGTCACGCTGATAAAGTGCTTCGTGTACGCCGCAGCGGTCTGACTAATCCCTTGACTGCTTCCGAGTGTAGAATATGCCAACGCCCCAAATGGAACCACCAGCATAATCCGCAGGAAACGGAAATATACCGTGTAGAGCATGAAGAACCCGCATACCACGATGACGAAGGATAGCAACACGGCTATAATTAAAAATAACAGGCTCTGTCCAAAACCCAAGCCTTTGATGATTTCCGCTTGCTCTGCCGCTACACTTAGGTCTGTTCCGCTGGTGTTCCCAAGCAGTCCGACCAGATTTCCGACCGACCGGAAAAAGGCTTTCATAAACGTAATGTTATTCACTACCAACCATTCCGCAATCCCCAGCCGCATAAGCATCCGCAGGATATTTTCAAACCTCATTTCATCCCGGACATTGATACTCTCGGCACAAAAGCCCATGACAAAGAACAATACCACCAGTGAACAGCCAACCGATATAAAAATCGGTTCAATCCGCTCGATGATTGCCCACGGCTGACCGCCTTTAAAAGCGGTAGGGCTTTGACCCAAAAGGTCAAAAATCAGCCCTACCTGATGATTCCAAAAGCCAAATACGAGCTTCAGCCAGTCTAATATTACTTCTCCCAACTTAAATATGAGTCCGCACCACCTTTCTTCTAAACCACTCTTACAGTCCTAAGAAAGTAATCACGGAACTGATCGCCGCCATGATAAGCCCGGCAACGATACCTTTGATTGCAGAGTGCATCGAACTGGAATCCTGTTGCTGATAGCTTTGGGCGAACTCCATCACGTTTTTTGCCAGGATGATAACACCCACCGCACCGATAATCGATACAATCAATGTTTTCAAATTGGTCAATGGAGCCGTTACCTCACTGGCGGCATAGACATTCGCCGGAATCATGGCAGAAGCCAGTACCGCATAAATCGCAATGTTTCTTACCCGCTCTTTTAAAGACATCTTTCTCTTTGTTTCCTTTTCCTGTAATCTTCTCATTGTTTTCCTCACTTTCTGAAAAAACTGCAAGCTCCGGTGTAAAACGAAAAAAGCAGATATAAAAATACCTTCATGCCTGCAATGTAAAGAAAGTTGTTTTACACCGGAGACAGATATTCTTATATCTGCTTTCTTTGCTGCTATCGATTAGTTACTTATCTTTTTGAAGCACAAGCCGCATTTCCTTCATTCGGTTTGCACTGTATTTCTGATTGGCATATTGGAGGATTGCATCTTCCGCTAACCCGGCTTCTATGCCTGAATTGATTTCTGCTGTCTGACTTTCTGTAAAAGCATATTTACTCAACCGTTCCATCAGACCGCCCATTTGTAAAGGCGCTGACACCTTTCGTTCTTTCTCTACTTCCTTACTGATTTCAAGGAACTCCTGCATACTTAGCTCATTGACAAAGACATTCTTCCCTTCTTTCTTCTGCCGGATAAAGTAGGTCAATGAGCTGTTTTCCATGAACATGGATTTCGGCTCTTCCTTCTTTTCCTTCGGCGTATGCTCATACCATTTCCCACCGCCACCACCGGAATTGGCAAACAACGGATGTTCCAAGGTATTATATTTTTCATCCACAACCGGGTCAAATCCCCGGATAAAGAGGATGCATTTCTTATTATCCAGTTTCCGTACTTCATCCGGCGTCATAAGCTCCCGCCCAAGCACATCTAAATTCCGGCTGGAACTGCCGTTCCTGCCCCGGTTCTCGCCATAGCTCCGCTTATTGATGGTCGCCTTGCCAAGCATGGCTGAAATATATTTATGGCTTTCACTTTCGTTACCGCCAAGATACAAGATTTCATCACTGCATCCCGGTATGATTTCCCATGCGTCCTTGAATATCGCTTTGAGCTGACTGACGTTTTGGACGATTGTTACACTGCTTATATTTCTGCTTCGCATCGTTGCCAAAAGTGCCGGATAACCACCCGCTCCACCATCACCCCCATTTGACGGCAGGGGAATATTCGCCGCTTCGTCAAGCCAAAAGGTTACATGAATCGGCAGTTTCCCTTGATAGTGAAAGTCTGCTTCATAGTATAGCGTTTGTATCAGCAAGCTATAAAGCATCCCGATAATGAACGAAAATGACCTATCTGAATCCGGCACGACACAAAATAATGCCGTCTTTGTCTTTTTATCCCCATCCTTGCCAATCCCGATACTTGCTAAATCCATATCATCTCTGGATAGGATACGCCGCACCTTCGGACTTTCAAATAGTGCCATTCGTGAGTGAGCGGAAATAATGATACTTCGCACCGTATCTCCTGCCCCGCCGATACACTTATCATACATCCGCACTGCCGGATGACTATCACCCAACTCGGAATTAGCCCGCAGTTCGTCCATAAGTAAATCAAGGTCTGACTTCCCACCATCCTCGTTAACTTCGGCTTTCGCAAGCAAGTCAAGCAGGGTGTTAAAGTTCTGCCGCTCCTTCTCTTCTTCCATCCAGATGTAGAGCATTAAGGATTGTAAAAACATACTCTCCGACTGTTCCGATAGGTAAGCCTTTGATACTATCTCCAGCTTTTCCCCCGGCTAGCACCGGACATGCGACTTTCCCCGCATCCGGCGCCCCATCGATTGTGTTTAGTAGATATTTAAACAGTCACCAAATCATTACATTATCCTATTGCTG
>Ga0153949_1000206_pt1 | contig 19792 bp, 17 predicted proteins | sample TSNJ033MetaG_FD_104705 | JGI IMG/M metagenome (GOLD analysis project Ga0153949, IMG submission 104705) | Attine ant fungus gardens microbial communities from New Jersey, USA - TSNJ033 MetaG | ecosystem: Host-associated > Fungi > Mycelium > Unclassified | place: USA: New Jersey, Wharton State... | reverse complement strand
CGTTGCGTTGACAGCCAAACGCATGGGCGCAAAAAATGTACGTCTTGTATGCTTGGAACAGGAAGGTGAAATGCCCGCAACCAGTGAGGAAGTGGAACGCGCGAAAGAAGAAGGCATTGAGATTTTTAATGGCTGGGGTCTGAAAGAAGTTGTAACCGATACCGAAGGTACGGTTACAGGTCTTAAGTCCATGAGATGCGTCAGCGTGTTTGACGAGAAGGGCCGTTTCAGCCCGGATTACGATGAAGCAGATACCAAAATTTTTGATGCAAAAACAGTTATTTTGGCAATAGGTCAGAAAGTAGACCTCAGTTTTCTGGATGAAAAGTTCAGCGACCAGTTAAAAACAGGCCGCGGGCTGTTTAATGTAGATGAAGAAACATATCAGACAAAGAATGAAAAGATTTATGCCGGCGGCGACGCTGTTACCGGTCCCAATATCGCAATACGCGCGATTAAAGCAGGTGTTGCGGCAGCCAAGGCCATGAATCAAAAATTAGGTTCCACTAACGTTTCCAAAACAGAAGTAAACGGTTTCCTTCAATTTGACGCCCAGGGTGTTATGAAGCAGGAAGGCATGAAGCAGGAAGAGCTTGCTGTCGCAGAACGTACATTAGTGGATGAGGATTCAAAATCTCTGAGCAAAGAACAGGCGCTGGAAGAGTCAAAGCGCTGCATCAACTGCGGCTGTCTGGCTGTGAATCCCTCCGATATCGCGCCTGTTCTGTTTGCGCTGGACGCGGTTATCAAGACAAATGAACGCAGTATTCGCGCCACTGACTTCTTTGGCCATACTCCTTTGATCAATAAAGTGCTGCATAAGGGCGAGGTCGTGACCGAGATAGAAGTACCGGCTTGTGATGATTACAAGACAAGTTACAAAAAGCTTCGCTTAAGAAACGCAATTGATTTTGCTATTATCAGCCTTGCCACCGCCTATAAGGTTGAGGACGGGGTAGTGAAGGACGCCCGGATCGTATTCGGCGGAGTTGCTCCCGTTCCCTATCGCATGATAGAGGCCGAGCGCTTTGTAGTTGGAAAGCAGGTCTGTAAAGAAATGGCGGAAGAAACAGCAGAATTGGTTGTGGCAAACACATTGTGCCTGAAAGACAATACTTATAAAGCGCAGCAGATAAAGGCCTATATCAAGGAATCGTTGCTGGAGTTGGTTTAACTTAACGGGGAGGGTAGATATGTCATGTTATAAAAGCCATTTCGGCATGATCGTAAATGCGATTGTAGTATGGATCATGGTCGTTATTACGACTATTGCGTCCCTCATCATAACCAATACGCCATTCACGTGGGTTTCACTGATGAAGACCGGCGGGGCGACCATGTTGTTGGTCACCTTTATCACCACGGTCATCCCGATTGGCAAATTGGGAGACGGTTCCGCGGCAAAGCTGGGCCTGAAGCGCGGCAAGCTGGCATTTACCCTTGTTTCCGGAATTATTCCGACGATTATTATAAATACGGGAATGTCCTCGGTGATGCCGGCGCTTGCGATATTCTACAACGAAGCCATTCCGGCGGCCGCGCGTATGGGTGTCTGGGTAGACGCGTTTTTGCTAAACTGGCCTATCATGTTTGTCGTGGCATATGTTGCCAGCATCGTTGCCGGTAAGGTGGGCGAGATGGTGGCCATCAAAACATTAGGCGCGCCTCCGGCAGGTCCGGCGAATGTGGAGAAGAATTAGCGGAGTGAGCATCAAAAACGCAGATAAAATTAAGGCCAAGCTCGGCATATAAGTAACGGCAGAATCTCCCGAGCCTGGTCTTTTTTCTGTCTATTATGTTATTGGCAGTCGATCATACGGTATCCTACTCCAACCTCGGTCAGGATGTACCGGGGGTCGGCGGGGTCAGGTTCGATTTTACGCCGAATATTTGCCATGTTGACGCGAACCAGCTGGCTGTCGCTGGCGAAGGGACCCCATATCTCGCGGATTATGTAGTCGTGGGTGAGCACCATACCCGCACTTTTCGAGAGAAGCACTACGATTTTGTATTCGATGGGGGTCAGGTGGATGGCGGCTCCGTCCACCTTAACCTGGCGCTTTATGTAATCAATAGTAAGTCCCCCGACCGCAAAGCTGCTTGCCGGCATAAAGCGGTTGTCCTTAACCATGGAGCGCTGCCGCAGGGTGGCGCGAATCCGGGCCAGCAATTCTTTGTTACCGAAGGGCTTGGTCACGTAATCGTCAGCGCCGGCATCCAGGCAGGATACCTTTTGCGCCTCATCCTGTCTGGCCGATACTACAATGATTGGTATATCCGACCATTCACGTATTTTTTGCAGCACGATCTCTCCATCCATATCTGGCAGGCCCAGGTCCAGCAAAACCAAATCAGGGACGTGGGAAGCGGTCATGGTGACGGCTTCTTTCCCGGTGGTTGCGTGCAAAATCTGATAATCGTGGGCGGTTAAAATTGCGCCCAGGAAGTTGCGGATTACCCGCTCGTCCTCCACGATGAGAATTTTGTTCTTAGTCATTGTTCTCATCCTCAATTATGTTCTCAATTCCATTCTCATCCTTCACAAGGGGCAGCATGAAGGAAAATTTTGCGCCGCCTTCCTCACGGTTGCGGCCCTCAATGGTGCCGCCATGCGCCTTGACAATAGTCTGGCATATGGAAAGTCCAATGCCGATACCGCTTGAAACGTCGATGGCGGATCCCTCGCCTCGGGTATGTATTTCAAATAGGTTATCCAACAAATGCGCAGAAATCCCGCCGCCGTGGTCGATGACCTCGAACCGGGCATAGTCGCCTTGTTTCTTGAGGTTAACCAGGACCAGCGCTCCCTCTTCCGAGTATTTTATCGCGTTTTCCAACAGGTTGATAAGCACCTGGGAAATCAGGGTTCCGTCCATGGGTACCAGAAGCAACTCGTCAGGGATGCGTACGTGAATATGGCATTCCGGGAAACGGGCGCGTACGATGGAGACAGCTTGCGAGATAAGCTCCTCAGCCGCCTCCAGGGTTTTATGCACCTCCAAGGACTCCTTGGAAATTCGGGTGACAGTCAGGATGTTTTCCACCATGCGTATGAGCCACTGCGCGGTTTCATGGATGTCGGAAATCAGATTTTGGCGCATTTCTTCCGGCATATCTTTTTCATCCAGGATGGCGGCGCTCGCGCCCAAAATGCTGGTCAGAGGGGTGCGCAGGTCATGAGAGATGGAACGGAGTAAATTGCTGCGCATCTTTTCCTTTTCAGCGCTTATTTTAAGGTTGTTTTTTTCATCGCTCAGAGATAGAAGCTCCAGGGCCAGAGCCGCCTGCTTTATTAGAATCTGCAAAAAGGCTAAGCTGGTGGGCGCGAGGGGCTTTGCTTTGCAGTCGATCCCGATTACGCCGAACACGGTACCGCGGGACACGACCGCTTCATAGTGGACGTCACTGTTATACTCATCCAGCGCGTCCGGTACGCCTCTCTTATAGACGCGGTGCGCACGCTTTTTCTCCGTATCCGTCATAAACACGGCGGCGGATTCGTCGTCCCGCGTCAATACATAATCGTCCCTCACGCAGTTTTTTGGGTCCTTGGTATATAAAATGACCGGCCTGCCGATCTGCGCGGCGAGATATCCGCTAACCAGCCGGACAATCGCATCGACATCGCGGGCCGCCAGCAGCGCCTGACTGATTTCGGACAGGAGCTCGGCGCGGCGTTCGCGCTCTACCGCAAGAGTGGCCTGGTAGCGGAGCTGAACGGTGAGGGTGCTGGTAATGAAGGTGACCACCAGCATTGTGAAAAGCGTAATGGGAAACCCGATGGCGAAGCTGAAAGCAAGCTGTGGCTCGGAGACAAGAAAATCGTAAGAAAATGTGCAGATCAGCGCCGCCAATGTCCCGTAGACGTATTTGGGGGTGACAAAGGAAATAATCTGTACTGACAACAGGTAAATCATCAGCAGACTCTGCATGCCAAACCCCGCGCTGCGCAAAAGCTCGGTAAACAAAATGGTAAACAGAATGATACCGCACATTATTGCGGTATTAATCAGTACGCCCTTCCAGCCAGCACTGTCCTTGGCCTGCATTTTTTTATTGACATATTGTTTCATGATCTCACATCCTTAATATATCTAATATTATAACAGAAACCTTTTAAATAGGAACTCTTTATAAAAATTTTATACAAATTATAATATTCTTTACAGCATCTTTATAGTGATTCAGAACGGAATGTTTTATAATAAGATAAATATGTTTCTCTGAAGGAGGAGGCAAATGGATTTTACTAATAAAAATCTCTGGTTGCTCTTCGAATGGGACGGCCAGCCGATCTACGCGACTGAGACCCTGATCTCCACCTGGGTCGTCATGGGTATTCTGATTGCGCTGGCCATTGTTGTGCGGCTGCGCGTCTCCTCGTTCAAGGGAGTGCCGAAGGGCTTTCAGAACATTATCGAAACACTTGTCGAGTTGATGTCGGGCTTTGCCAAAGACAACATGGGCGCGGAATTGGAAGGTCTTGGCGGGTACTTCTTCAGCATCTTTGGTTTTATCCTGCTTTCCAATTACAGCGGGCTGTTTGGGTTGCGGCCTCCTACGGCGGATCTTGCTACTTCCGCGGCGCTGGCGCTGATGAGCTTTTTTATGATACACGCGGTTGGTCTTTATAAGCGCCGCGGGAAATATTTTAAGGATTTACTTGACCCCTTGCCTCTGTTTTTACCGCTGAACATCATCAGCGAGGTTTCCAAGCCCATCTCCCTGGCATTTCGCCTCTTCGGGAATATGCTGTGCGGCGTCATCATAATGGGACTCATTTACGGTATGCTGCCCATGGCGCTTCGTATTCTCATTCCTGACATACTGCATGTGTACTTCGATATTTTTGTGGGCGCTCTGCAAGCCTTTATCTTCACAGTGCTTAGCATGACCTTTATTGCGCAAAAAGCGGGAACGCGGTAATACCGATAATAAACTACATAGGAGGGAATAACATGGATCCAAAAGCATTTATACTGGGCTGCTCGGCACTTGCCGCTGGGGTTTGCACCCTGTCCGGACTTGGCTCCGGACTTGGGCAGGGCATTGCCGCGGGGAAGGCCGCCGAGGCTGTCGGACGCCAGCCCGAAGCGCGCGGCGCTATTATGAGCACCATGCTCATAGGTGCTGCAGTTGCAGAGACTTGTTCAATCTACGGACTTATCATAGCGCTGATACTTCTGATGGCAAATCCGTTGGTTGCGCTGCTATAGTCCTGAGGAAAGGAAGAGACACATATGCTGCATATGCCGAATGCCATACTCGCTGCTATAGTTCCCGATGCGATACCTGAGGGTACCATCATGCAGTTCGATAAAACTTTAGTCATCAATACCTGCATCCAGATTTTCAACATTGTGGTGCTGACGGCTGTACTCGTATATATTCTCTACAAGCCTGTCAAAGAGTTTTTGGCTTCCCGCTCCGAACGTATCCGAAACGAGATAAAAGCCGCAAGCGAGGAACGGCAGGAGGCCCTGGAACTGAAGGAGCAGTACGAGAAGATGCTCGCCGGCATCGAACAGGAGCGTGAGGAAATCCTTCATCAGGCCTACAAAAAAGCCATGGATAGAAGCGACCAAATGCTGTTTGATGCCAGGCAGGAGGCAAAAGCCGTTCACATCCGCGCACTGGCTGAACTGGAAACCGAACGCAAAAATATGATGGAAGAGATGAAGCGCCAGATGATAGATATATCTGTCATGATGGCAAGCCGGTTTGTAGATGTAAGCATAGACCGGGAGGCCCCTGACAAGTATATCGACGAGGCGCTGGCCGACTGGGAGGAGAGATGATGGAGAAGCTCAGCTTGTCGCGTCTCCATGCCCTTGCCTTGCTTGAGTATGGGGAGGAACGCGGACTTAGCGAATTCTACCAGCAAGTATCGGCGCTGGTGCTCTCCGGGCGCCCCACTGTAGAAAACGCGCCCGAAGGGCTGCGGGAGTTTCTGCTTGAAATACCGCAAGACGAGGTGGAGCATACGCTTCAGGCGTTCCTGGTAATGGCGAAAAGGCGCATGGACCAACTGCCGGTGGAGATTATTTCAGCGGTGCCTCTTACGAAAGCGCAACTCCAAAAGCTGGAGGAGAGACTGATTCGCTTGGTAAAAAAGCGGCTGGATATCAAGACGACGGTTGACCCCTCGCTTCTGGGAGGCGTACGGATTATTGTGGATAATACGGTGATCGACGAGTCGATCAAGCGTAAATTGCTTGATATGAAACAAAACTTGTATAAAATATCAGATAAAATGGAATCAGATATAGTAAAAATCGGCGCAAGTATAACGGACGAGGTAAGCAGCTTCCTATTTGTCCCGCATACGGACGAGTTGGGCAGGGTGATACAGTCGGGAGACGGCATCGTACGCGTAATCGGCTTAAAGTCGGCCATGAGCGGTGAGCTTTTGCAGTTTGAGGACGGCACGACCGGCATTGCCATGAACCTGGAGGAGGATAATATCGGCGTGGTGCTTCTGGGCAGCGGCGCCGAAATACATACAGGCGATTTCGTTACGCGTACCAACCGTGTGGCTAGTGTACCGGTGGGCGACGCCCTGCTGGGCCGTGTGGTCAATGCCCTCGGCCAGCCTATTGACCAAAAGGACCTTGTCATGATGTGGGATTTTAAGCCGATTGAGCGGGTTGCCCCCGGAGTGCTTGCCCGGCGCAAGGTGGATGTTCCGCTGCAGACAGGCATCAAAGCCATTGACGTCATGGTACCCATCGGGCGGGGCCAGCGTCAGCTCATTATTGGCGACCGCCAGACCGGCAAGACAGCCATCGTGTTAGATACCATTATCAACCAAAACAATGAAGATGTCTTTTGCGTCTACGTCGCTATTGGACAGAAGAATTCTACGGTGGCGGCAATCGTGAATACTCTGTCTGCCCATGATGCCCTGCGCTACACCACCGTTGTGGTAGCGGGGGCCTCCGAGTCCTCGTCGCTGCAATATCTGGCGCCCTTCAGCGGCTGTGCGATAGCCGAGTATTGGATGGAGCAAGGGAAGGATGTGCTCATTGTCTTCGACGATCTTTCCAAGCATGCGGTCGCATACCGTACCATGAGTCTGCTGCTGCGCAGGCCCTCGGGCCGGGAGGCCTATCCCGGCGACATATTTTACCTTCACGCCCGGTTGCTTGAGCGGGCGGGCCGGCTGACTGAGAAACTGGGCGGGGGTTCCATCACCGCGCTGCCCATTGTGGAGACGCAGGGCGGGGATATGTCGGCTTACATTCCCACTAACATTATTTCCATCACCGATGGACAAATTTATTTGGAAACCGCGGCGTTTAACGCGGGCGTTCGTCCCGCCATCAACCCCGGACTGTCGGTCTCCCGCGTAGGAGGCGCCGCCCAGGTGAAGGCTATGAAGAAGCTGGCGGCGCCTATCCGTATTGAGCTTGCCCAATACCGGGAGCTTGCCGCCTTTGCCCAGTTCAGCTCCGACCTGGACCAGGACACCCGTGACCGCCTGCGGCACGGGGAACGGATCGTCGAGACCCTCAAGCAGCCCCAATACAAGCCCATGCCGCTGGAGCACGAAATTCTTGTGCTGTTTACCATAACCAACCACTGCCTGGACGATATTAAGCTGGAGGATATCCTTGACTTTGAGCAGCGGATGGCGGGCTACTTCGACTTGTGGCACGCTGATATGATGGATGAGATTCGCAGCCTGCAAGAGATTTCGCCTGAATTGGAAAAGCAGCTGCTTGAGGCTATTGAACAATTCAAGGCAAATTACTTGGCTTAGATCATATGCCTTGGCGGTTGGGGGAGGAGAAACCTTGGAATCCATACAGCTTATCAAAACCAGAATAAAGAGCATCGATGCTACCCGTCAAATCACCCGAAGCATGCGGCTGGTCTCCACATCCAAGGTGCAAAAGGCGCGCGCCAGGATGCTGGCCAACCGTCCCTTTATGGAAGAGACGCAGCGCCTTGCCGGCATTGCCGGACAGTGTATGGACGGCCTGCAGCACCCCTTCCTGGAGGGAAGGGAGGTTCGGTGCTCCGCGGTGGTAGTCATCGGCGGCGACCGCGGCCTTTGCGGCGGCTATAACATCAACGTGGCTCGCCATGCACTGTCCCTGATAGAGTCGCTGGGCAAGGTTAAGCTCATTACCGTCGGCTCAAAAGGCCGGGAATTTTTCCAACGCCGGCTAAAGAAGGAGGCCGTGCTGTTGACGTCCTTTACAGCCATGTCCGCGGTTCCTTCCTTTGCCGACGCAGTGGAAATCGCCGAGCTGCTGCTGGGTCTTTACGGAAACGGTGAGGCGGATGAAATCTATATATGCTATACCCAATTTGAAACTATGCTGCTCCAAACCCCCAAAACTATCCGACTGCTGCCTCTTGATTTGCGCAAACGGGAGAAAGCAAGCGACCTTATGCGTTTCGAACCTTCCAGGGAGGAGTTTCTTACGCAAGTGGTTTCATTTTACGCTAAAAGCGTGTTATACGGCGCGCTGCTGGAATCCGCCGTCTGTGAGCAGAGCGCCAGAATCACCAGTATGGACGGCGCCGCCAAGGCCGCGGACGAAATGATCGCCCAATTGACATTGCAATATAACCAGGCCCGGCAGGGAGCGATTACCCAGGAAATCACTGAGATTGTGCGGGGAGCTGACGCAGTCGCGCAGAAAGGGAAGGGATAAGGGATGCAGGAACATGCGATTGGCAAGGTGATACAAATCACCGGCGCGGTGCTGGATGTCCGCTTTGAGGAAGGCACATCGCCAGCTCTACATACCGCCGTCAAGATACGGGGAAAGGAACCCCTTGTGGCCGAGGTTTCCCAGCAGCTTGGAGATGGCGTCGTCCGCTGCATTGCCATGGGTACGACCGATGGTCTTTCACGGGGCGCCCAGGCGCTGTGTACGGGCCGGCCCATCTCCGTCCCCGTAGGAGAAGGCACGCTGGGCAGGATGTTCAATGTGCTGGGCGAGCCCATCGACGAGCTTCCGCCACCGGCAGTCGAGGAACGCTGGCCCATTCACCGGGAGGCGCCGGATTTCTCCGACCAGAGTGATTCCACAGAGCTGCTGGAAACAGGTATCAAGGCCGTCGATTTACTTTGCCCTTACGCCAAGGGCGGCAAGGTGGGCCTGTTTGGCGGCGCGGGTGTGGGCAAAACCGTGCTGATTATGGAGCTCATTCGCAACATCGCCTCCGAGCATAGCGGCTATTCCGTCTTTGCCGGTGTAGGGGAGCGTACCCGTGAGGGCAATGACCTCTACTATGAAATGCTGGAATCAGGCGTGCTCGCCAAAACAGCGCTGGTGTTCGGACAGATGAACGAGCCGCCCGGCGCCAGAATGCGGGTAGCCCTGTCGGGCCTTACCATGGCCGAATATTTTCGTGATATCAAAGGGCAGGACGTATTGCTCTTCATTGATAACATTTTCCGTTTTGTACAGGCAGGCTCGGAGGTTTCGGCGCTGCTTGGCCGGATGCCAAGCGCGGTTGGGTATCAGCCTACGCTTGCCACTGAGATGGGGCAGCTGCAAGAGCGCATTACCTCCACCAAGCGCGGGTCGATTACCTCGGTGCAGGCGGTGTACGTCCCCGCCGATGACCTCACCGACCCCGCGCCCGCTACCACCTTCGCCCACCTGGACGCAACAACGGTGCTTTCCCGCAATATAATGGAACAAGGTATCTATCCGGCCATCAATCCCTTGGAATCTACCTCTCGTATTCTTGATCCTCTGATGGTAGGGAATCATCACTACGGGATCGCCCGGGAGGTGCAGAGCATTTTGCAGAGGTACAGGGAGCTGCAGGACATCATCGCTATCTTAGGGATGGATGAACTCAGCGAGGATGATAAGCTCATCGTAAACCGCGGGCGGAAAATACAGAGGTTTTTATCTCAGCCCTTTTTTATTGCCGAAACTTTCACCGGTAACCCGGGAGTCTATGTGCCGCTGGAGGAAACGCTGCGGGGATTTGAGGAGATTTTGCGCGGGAAGCATGATCATATATCTGAAGCCTATTTTCTGAATGCAGGCACCATTGAGGACGTCATAAAAAAAGCTGGGAGGTAAGCCGGTGGATCAAAACAGTCTTACACTTAGAGTGCTCACCCCTGACCGTATGGTGTTGTCGCGCGCGGTGGACCAGGTCGTTTTGCGCACCTGCGAAGGAGATCTTGGGATCCTGCCCGGACATGAACCCTGCTCCGTGATTCTGGATTATGGCGTACTGCGCGTTTATGATGGCAAAAATCAGGCGGATGTGATCGTCGTGATGCGGGGATTTGCAACCGTTCAGGATAACGAGGTGGTTGTGCTTTCCGCAGTGGCAGAGAGGCCGGATCAGATTGAGGCGCTGCTGGAAGACATGGAACGGCAGCAGGTTGAAAACAAGCGTCGGGAAGAGCGGTTTGATATTGAGATCATCCGGGCCGAAATCGCAATGCGCCGTGCGCTGGTGGGGATGGATATCAGCTCCCACTCCATTTTAAGGGATAGTAAAGAAAAACCGGGCGGGGATAACTGATGAAGAAAAAAAATAATGACAACCAGGAAATCATGTGGGCTTTGAGACTTTTTACCCAACTGGGTATCAGCATGGCAGCATGTGTCTTTGTCGGTGTGATGGGTGGGCGTTTCCTTGATCAATGGCTGGGTACCTCGCCCTGGCTGCTCGTTTTAGGCGCCCTGCTCGGAGCGGCGTCCTCTTTTAAGGTGATGTACGATTTAGTCATAAAGGAATGGTTTAAATGAGGCGATTTTTCAGCGTATCCAAAACTGCGCGAACCATGTGCCGGGCGTTGTGCTGCCTGTTTGCGGCGTTGCTGACGGCCGGACTATTAGTTTGTATATTTATTTACCCTTTTGAGCGTCCATTGCCCTATACCATCGGACTGGTGACGGGAACCCTGCTTTCTATACTCAAGGTAATACTTCTGGAAAAATCCATCGGCAACGCCTTAGACATGGAGGGCGGCAGCGCAAAGAATTATGTTGCCCTCCAGTCGGTTCTGCGCTATCTGCTCACAATTGCCGTGCTGCTGTGCGTCGTCTTTTTCCCGGGCGTCTTCGGATTGTTCGGGGTTATCATTGGTATCTTATCGCTGCAGGCTGCGGCATACGTGACAGGCTACCTTATGCGGGGCAAAGAGGAAACGCTGGAATGAATGTAATTTTCTATGACAGGAAAAAGCTCCGACTTTATGCAGGTCGGAGCTTTTAACAATTTGCGGCATTAGCAAAACATTTCTGTAGAAAATCTTGTCAGCGTCATCTATATGTTTGGTTGGCACTATACGTCATAAACATAATCACGGACATCGCGAGTATTATTTTGTAAACATTTAGGCTAAATATATATATTTTCTTAAATCATTGGGTGAAATATAATAATATTAAACAATAAAGTGTGAAACTAATGTATGCCCCGTAGTTCATTAGGACTTAAAAATAAAGCAAATGGTGACAAAACCATTTGCTTTATTTTTATAGTAGGTGAGTTGAGTTGTCATTACATCTGTGGGTTTGTTTTGTCATTTTTGTAGTGCCATGGTCTAAGAAATAAAAATAGTAGACTAAAACGCGAAACTGTTTCAAATAAAACAAGCTTTGCCTGTTGTTTCTTTACAATATGGTCAAACAGAATTTAAAATTAGTTAGTGAATACTGTTAAATGAACAAGACTCAAAATAATTTCAGTTAATAGAAAGGAGACAAAAAGCATGTACGAAAAATTGTTTCAACCGATTAAAATCGGGTCGGTGGAAGTGAAAAACCGCTTAATTGTACCCCCTATGGTAGTAAATTACTGCACGCCCGAAGGCGAAGTAACCGAACGGTTTATTAGCTATCACGAGGCCCGTGCAAAGGGAGGTTGGGGACTAATTACAGTCGAGCAAAGCGTTGTGTGTAAGGAGGGCAAGGGGCATCCGGGTCAGCCGGTTATTTGGTCGGACGACTATATTGATGGACTTTCAAAGCTGACAGAGCGCGTTCATGCTGCAGGAGCTAAGATGTCCATTCAGATAAACCACGCCGGACGATCTGCAACAAGCTTCATAACCGGTTCGCAGCCGGTAGGCCCTTCTCCTATTAAAGATATTGTCAATCCTGAAACCCCACGTGAATTAAGTATTGTTGAAATTCAGGAGATTGTAGAGCAGTTCGGACAAGCTGCTTATCGTGCCAAAATGGCGGGGTTTGATATGATCACTGAACATGCTCATGCCGGTTATCTCATTGCTTCGTTCCTTTCACCAACCGGAAACAAACGCACCGATGAATACGGAGGTTGTCTCAACAATCGGGCCCGCCTGGCATTGGAGGTTCTGCGAGAGATGCGTGCCCAAGTTGGGAGTGACTTCCCTATCATTTATCGTTTTTCGGCGGAAGAATATGTTGAAGGCGGTTTGACCATCAGAGACACGGCTTCTTTGGCGAGACTGATGGAGCACGCGGGAGTCAATATGTTGGATGTATCCGTAGGTAATGCAACGCCGCCTTACACAGTTCAGCCTTCACCGGTTTCACATGGATTTGCCTCTGACTTTTCAAGACAGATTAAAAATGTTGTTTCGGTGCCTGTTTCAGTCGCCGGACGCATCAATGATCCCCTCATAGCAGAAAGCATCCTTGTCGCGGGAGACGCCGATTTGATTTCAATGGGCAGAGCTTCAATTGCCGACCCCGATTTGCCGAACAAGGTAAAGGAAGGCAGATTGGACGACATCAATTACTGTGTCGCATGCCTTCAGGGATGCCTGAAGAACGGCGCCGCCGCCTTATCTGATGTTTCATGCCTTGTAAATCCGCTTACCGGGAGAGAAAAAGACTTTTTACCGGCTCCGGCGGAAGCAAGCAAAAGAATAATGGTCGTCGGCGGCGGTGTGGCAGGGATGGAGGCCGCAATTGTCGCAGCGGGCCGGGGGCATGATGTACACCTTTATGAGCAATCTGACCGATTGGGCGGCCAATGGCTTTTAGCGGCTGTTCCGCCGGCTAAGACAGAGCTGGGAACGTTCACCGTTTGGCAGAAAAACCAGTTGGCACGTCTGGGCGTCAAAGTAGAGGTAAACACACAGGTGACGAAAGAAATCGTTGAAAGGGAAAAGCCTGATACCATAATAATAGCTACGGGCGCTAAACCGGTTACTCCCAATATCACCGGGGCAAAAGGCCCAAATGTAGTACAGGCATTTGACGTTTTGGCGGGCAAGGCAGAAGTCGGCGATCGTGTCGCTGTTATCGGCGGCGGATTGGTAGGATCGGAAACTGCAGACCATCTTGCGGTACACGGCAAGCAGGTAGTGATTTTTGAAATGTTGGATCAAATTGCAAAGGAAGGGTTTGGTTTCAATAATTACTATCTGTTGGAGAGTCTCAACAAGCATCATGTTGAAATGATTACTTCTGCGAAAGTATTAGAAATCACACCAGAAGCTGTAGTTTACGAAAAGGACGGCACACAGCAGACAGTTACGGGTTTAGATAATGTGATTTTAGCCATTGGCGCAGTTTCTGTAAACACTCTTTGTCAGGAATTACAGGACATGGGCGTCAATATCATTGTTGTTGGAGACGCAAAGCAGTCAAGACAGGCTCTTGAAGCTGTTAAAGAGGGGTATGAAGCAGGATTAACAGTTTAAGACAACTATTTCATATCGATTTTAAGCGCTAAATCTATTTTCAAGTCCCGTAATCTAGCGGTTACGCGCAAAAACTGGGAATGAGGGTCGAATGGGAGGATTGAAGGATATGAATAAAGACAATAAAGGATTTGCTATTATTAACGCCCGCATTTTTGACGGCGAACAAATACTTGACAGTCAATCAGTTTTGATCGATGAAAAAAAGATTGCGAAAATCGGGGGAGAGATTCCTGATGGAATTGAAATAATTGATGGGAGTGGTTGCACGCTTTTGCCGGGATTGATTGATTCTCACACCCATACAACGTTAGACTACCTACAGGAGGCGCTGAGGTTTGGCGTCACCACCGAATTTGATATGACCGGCTTCTGGACTGTTGAAGCTCGAAAGAAGCTTGAAGAAAATGACAGCTCCGCATCCGTCATTGCATGCGGTTGTGGGCTTACTCCCACGGGAGGGCACCCGGACGAATTAAGTCCTGGAAAACCATCGTCGGATAATGGGCTGGGGCAGGCAATTCCTCGTGCTGATACATCAGAAGAAGCAGCGCTACGTGTAGACGAGGCTGTCGCTAACGGAGCTGATTTTATTAAGTTCTTTTTGGAGGAGGGTACTGTATTTGCCGCGCCCGGGACGCCTTTACTTAAAAACGAAGCTCTTGTGGCTGGAGTTAAGCGAGCCCATGAGCTTAAGAAACTGGCAGTTGCTCACGCGCTAACCACTGAGGCGGCAAAGCAGGCGGTTGATGCGGGTGTTGATGGCTTGGCACATTTGTTTCTTGACCGCCTTGATAATACTGCCGAGCTCATTGCTTTTATCTCAAAAGCCGGGATATTCGTTATCCCTTGCCTCTGTCTTAATTCTTCACTTGTAGGAAATACGGCAAAGGACTTTGCTACGGATGAGAGAGTTAGCTCCAGGTCGAGCGAAAAATGGCATGAAGCTCTTTGCGGCAGCTACAGTACCTTCACGCAAGGGAAATATGAAGATTCCAAAAATAATTTAGCTGATTTGCATCGTGCTGGCGTTGACTTGCTGGTTGGCACTGACACTGCGGTGTTAAAGCCGTCACATGGACACGGACTTGCCCACGGAGCAAGTGTACATCATGAAATGCAATTATTGGTTCAGGCAGGGATTACTCCTTTAGAAGTCCTTCGTTCGGCAACATCTGTTCCAGCAAAGCGTTTCGGATTGAAAGACCGCGGGCGCATTTTTGAGGGTGCGCGAGCCGACTTGTTATTGGTTGACGGCAATCCTACGGTCAATATCTCCGATACATTAAATATACGTCATATTTGGCGGTGCGGTTCACACCGCGGCAATGGAAAACGGACATAGTTGGCAATCTGGTTTTTCGAGAGACTTCTGCATATTTGGTATAAGTGCGCAAGGAAAATACGTCTGAAATTTAAGTAGTATTAATAAATAAATTAACATCGGAGGCAATGCATATGGGTGAAAGCGCTTTAACGGCAAAAAAGAATTATTATGCATGGGTTATTTTAGGGTGTTCATCTCTTATTCAATTCCTTATAATTGGCATTGGCGCCAATACGTTAAGCATGTATATGTTACCAGTTGTTACCGAGTATCCGGATATTTCCCGAACACGCTTTGCCTTGATATTCACAATAATGAATGGCGTCATATCGATAGCGAGTTTCGTGTTTGGAGATATCTTAAAAAAGCTTGGAGTGAGGAAAGTTATTACATTAGGCAGCCTTTTAATGGTTATTTCCCTTTTTGTTTATTCTTGCGCTTCAAGTTCAGTAATACTTTATGTAGCCGCATTATGTGGAGGCTTAAGCTTAGGGCTGTGCGGAATGACAATTTGCTTCCTTTTGGTTAAAACATGGTTTGCAAAAAATCACGGTACGCTTATAGCCATTTGCCTGGCTTTCAACAGCATTGGCGGCACTATATTCAATCCGATTGTGGGAAGGTGGATTGAATCGTATACATGGCAAGGCTCCTTGCGAATATCCTGTATGATTGTTGCTGCCGCAGCAATAGCGCTTATTTTTCTCGTACGTGAATCACCGGAGAAAATGGGACTTAAGCCTTTTTGGTACGAAGATAAAGGCGAAGCAGGGGGAGAAGCTACCATTCAGCAGGAAGTTAAAGGATTTACAAGGCCGGAAGCGATGCGTACAATTAATTTTTGGTGTATCTGCATTATGTTTTTGTTTATTGGAACGCTATGCTATTCCTTAAATGGCACGATGGCGGCATATGCCGGAGGATTGGGTTTTGATACGGTAACGGTTGGCACCGTTATAAGCGTCTTGTATGTAACCATTGCAGTTGTGAAGATACCTGCGGGATGGCTTGTTGATAGAATTGGCGTGCGCTATTTGATGGTTGGGTGCTTCTGCTCTCTTATTGCATGTTATTCTTTGATGATGCAGCCGTCACTGTCGCTTCCCTTGCTATATCTTGCGGCTGCATTAGTGGGCATAAGCGGCATTCTGCTGTCGATTCCTCTTCCCCTGGTTGTAGGTGAAGTGTTTGGCAATAAAGACTATGCAAGTATCCTCGGCACAATTTCAGGAGTAATGTATATTGGCCTCGCGGCAGGGAATCCGATACTCAACTTCGGATATGATTTGACAGGCAGCTACAGCGGCGTATTCATGTTTTTCATACCTGCTGTTATAATATGCATATTTCTTTGCTTCCTTGGTACGCGCAAATTCAAAACGCAGAGTGCTGAAAATTCATAGATTTAACAGACAAGCTTTTATTTTCAAGCGTTCCGCACAGTTAATTTCGTATTAATCAATACTCTCGAATGAATAAACGTTAAAATAATCATGCAAAAGGTTCTGCCGCATGACCAATCAAACTTGCGCTGCGGCAGTTTGTATTTTATATAGACCATTTCAGGGTTAACTCATTCCAATACTTTGCGCAGCTCATCATGAATAAGATCACAAAAATAATCTGTCAACTCTTCCGGAGGTATGGCCATACCTCCGGAAACCCACTCATTAAAAATGCGTACTGCACCAGAACAATGATAAGCTATGGCTAATTGCTCTTTGACACTTAACGTTGTCTGCCCGCTTCCTTTTTTGTATCTTGCTTCAACAAATGAAGTATAGTATTTAAGTATAAAATCGTTTAAAGAGTTCTGACCCTGGAATTTCACAGCTTTAAAATAGAAGTGTTTGTTTTCAAGCATGAACACTGCTGCTTTGTAAATAATTTGCTCCCAGCTCTGGTCTGAATGAAACAGCTCTTTTTCTACAAATGAGGCATGATACCAGTTTATCAGATCAAATTTATCTCTGAAATGTCTGTAAAACGTTGCCCGGGAAACTTCGCTTTCCTTTAAAATCATGTCAACAGTGATTTTTTCAATACGATTTTCTTGCATTAATTTGTAAATTGAATTATACAAAATCTTTTTCGCATTCATAATCCTAAACCTCTCTATAGTAAAAAAGTATAGCTCCGGTACGGTTATGGCATTATGATCCGATCCCACTAAATAAGAGCCAAATCAATAAAATATTTTGAGAATGTAGTTTCAAAATGACTATCAAAACTAGCGCATTTTATCGTTTTAACATTTTTTAAGCTTACCGACGTTAAGGATAAAAAGGTGTTTATGTACCAAATCGCTAGTGCGATGGCTAGCCAAGCGACTGGCTATCCACTGTATTTTTTGGTTCTATAATTTTTTAAAAAAAATAGCAGCTTTTATCCAATTTATAGTGTATTGTTAAGTTAACTAGACAAAACAAACATTAAATAGGAAAAACCTGCTATCATGCTTATTCTAACACGTAAGACAAAACTCAACAACCATCTATTCAAAATTTTCTTTATCCGTCCGCCTCCTGGTGGTTTATCGCTTAGCGCATATCTGGTAAAAACAGGGGTTGTGGTGGTGAAATAACGACTAAACAAGACTGTATTTCTCTATTTGATGATTCTGTAAGGTTTCATTAAGGTAGGAATGCAGTCTTTTTTTGTTACATATGCGCGCAGCGTGTTTTGTTCTATCAATTATCATTGGTTAAACTGTATAACAATTGAAATTAATTTTGTTAATTATGTAACATTGACACAATTAATTGATGTAAGTTATACTAATTACACTGGCCTTACCAGTATGATAAGGTTAACTAGATTGCGTGGTGAATCTATTGATTATTATGGGGATTGACATAGGGTCTACGACATCTAAATGCGTTTTATTAAAAAATGGCAAAGAAATCGTAGGTAGTGCGCTGGTTCAAGCTGGAGTGGGTACGGATGGGCCGAATGAAGCTTGCCGTATTTTGTTTGAGAAAAGCGATATCAGCGAATATCAGGTTGATTATAGGATAGCCACAGGGTATGGCAGAGCCAGATGGAAAAAAGCGGACGAAGCAATTAGTGAGCTATCGGCACATGCCCTGGGCAGCTATTTTCTGTTTCCTAAAGCCCGCACAGTTATAGATATAGGCGGACAGGACGCAAAAGTGATTGCATTGAATGAAAAAGGGCAGCTGCAGAATTTTGTCATGAACGATAAGTGCGCTGCAGGGACAGGACGTTTTTTGGATGTTATGGCCGGAATACTGAAAATACAAGTGAGTGAGCTGGAGAATTTGGCGGCACAATCTTTAAACCCGGTATCCATTTCCAATACTTGTACGGTTTTCGCTGAGTCAGAGGTTATCTCTCAATTGGCAGCGGGTAGTTCAGTCAACGATGTTGTAGCGGGCATTTGTGTTTCTGTGGCAGGACGAGTGGCGGCACTGGCCCGCAGGGTAGGTGTTAAGGAACAAGTATGTATGAGCGGCGGTGTTGCCATTAATGGCGGCGTTAGAAAAGCAATGGAGCAGATACTGGGAGTTAAAATCTTCTGCTCCCCGTTTGCCCAAATGACTGGCGCGCTAGGAGCGGCACTATACGCTTATCATAAAATCAAATTATAAGGAGGAGAAGCAATGCCGGAAGAAAAGAAAAAGGCACGACCAGCTCCTGACCCGAATTCGGCCAAGTATAAATTGGGCGAAATTGCAGCTAAGGCTTATTCTGACGCACAAGAAGCTAAAGAACGCGGCGAAAAGGTAGGATGGATTTCAAGTAATTTTCCTGTGGAAATCCCTGAGACGCTGGGCATTCCTGTCTGTTATCCGGAAAATCAGGCCGCTGGGATCGCTGCTCGCGGCGCCGGCGCAAGACTATGTGAAATCGCGGAAGGCGACGGTTACTCAAACGATATTTGCGCCTATGCGAGAATCAGCTTAGCCTACGCCAAAATCAAAGAGGCTCCGGAGCAGGATATGCCTCAGCCGGATTTTTTACTATGCTGTAATAATATTTGTAACTGTATGATTAAATGGTATGAGAATATAGCAAAAGAATTAGATATTCCCTTGATCATGTTAGATATTCCATTTAATCCTGATTATGAAGTTTCTGATTATGAGGTAGCGTATGTCAAAGGACAATTTCTTGAAGCTATCCGGCAGTTGGAGCAAATTACCGGAAAAAATTGGTCTGATGAACGGTTTAAGACAGTAATGAAAAACTCTTGCCGTACAAGTCGGGCTTGGCTGGAAGCAACCTCGTGCGCAAGATATACGCCCAGCCCATTTAACGGCTTTGATCTTCTTAACCACATGGCGGTTATGGTCACAGCCCGTGGCAAAGAGGAAGCCGCTGAGGCTATGGAAACTTTGGCTAAAGAGTATAAAGAGAATCATGAGACCGGCAAGAGCACTTTCCACGGTGAGGAGAAGCATCGAATCATGTTCGAAGGAATCGCCTGCTGGCCTTGGCTTAGGGTGACCTCCAGCGGTCTCAAAGATCGTGGCATCAATATGGTTACAACCATATATGCCGATGCTTTTGGATTTATATACGATGACTTTGATGGAATGATCCGAGCTTATTGTAAAGTGCCTAACGCTATTAACCTGGAGCTTTCAAGAGATAAGCGAGTAAAGCTGGTGAAGGCTAATAATGTAGAAGGACTGTTGGTTCATGTCAACCGCTCCTGTAAGCTATGGAGCGGCTTTATGAATGAAATGAGCCGGCAAATCGGTCAGGAGTGTAGCATTCCTGTAGTTTCATTCGATGGCGATCAAGCTGATCCCCGCAATTTCTCTGAAGCTCAGTACGAAACCAGGGTTCAAGCTCTTGCTGAAATCATG
>Ga0153949_1000205_pt1 | contig 19890 bp, 28 predicted proteins | sample TSNJ033MetaG_FD_104705 | JGI IMG/M metagenome (GOLD analysis project Ga0153949, IMG submission 104705) | Attine ant fungus gardens microbial communities from New Jersey, USA - TSNJ033 MetaG | ecosystem: Host-associated > Fungi > Mycelium > Unclassified | place: USA: New Jersey, Wharton State... | reverse complement strand
CTGAGCATCATCATCATCGTCCTGCAGCAGCAGCGTTGACGACGTTCTCGTCTTCACCTACTTCTACTGTTGCTGCTACTATGAAGCCGTGTCCGCCTAGAACGCCTTCGACTCCCTCGATTTTTGAGGATATCTTTGGAGTTGAGGCTAGAAAGAACGACGCGATTGAGCGAGCGTCATCGCCACTACCCATACCTCATTGTCATGATCGTACTTTTGGGCCCTCTGACTCTCCCTTGTCTTTCCAAGACAGAGAAGATATCAGAGAGACGGAGAAGCCATCCGTGTCTTTATCACTCCCTCCTTCTCCTTCTCCTTCTTCCTCACCTTCACCTCTGCCTCCGCCTTCGCCTTCGCCTTCACCTTCGCCTTGAATGGCAAATGCTTGACGAGGGGTGCGAGTGACTCCGCCTGATGAAAGACTAGGATTTATCTTCAGGTTCTGTTCAATTCACTACATTTGATAGGATAGACCTCTGAACACTTCCATCCTTTCCTTTCCTTGAATTTGTTTGTATTTGCCTTGTATATACCTTGTTGTATTCAAGAAATTTCATTATTTATTTGAATCATTTGTTGCAGTTATTCAGTTTGAATGATAGAGACATGCAAGATATTAGAGTACAAAAAGTATACTACTTATAAATACAGAAGTATGAAAGCACCCCAAATGAATCATGCGAAACTATTTTCAACATCAGCACTATCCTCGCCTTCAAGAGCAGCGAACTAGATTTGTGAAGATGAGCGACATATCCGAATGAGACAAAATGCTTTTTGAAACTCACGGTCAAGAAAGCGGCAGGACGATGCTCTTCAGCCCAGAACAACAGTGGTGTATCAAGTATCATATTATATGAAATATTCGGTGACCAAAGCTGAGTCAGACCAATACCATAGTTCCAAACACGTCCTTCAGGAACCAAAGTCATACCGAGGATACGATCAGACAAAAGAAGCTGGACACGCTCGGACATATTGGGATTAAAGCCAGGCGGGTTAACGGATGTATCCAGATTTTTACGACCCCATTCGAAGCCAGCAACCGTTAATGAGTGAGCGGATAGTGATACCGAACCTGGCGTAAATGAAGCCGTGATACAGATCGAAGATGATCCCCATTCAGGATGCTCAGCCATCAGCTTGGCTTGAGTGGTAACATCCGTAGGTGATAAGTGCGGTATTTCGAGGGACTGAGTCTTGACCCATCCAAGAGGCTCGAGATCCTTCAAGAGGAAGTCATCCTTAGGTAAACGACTGGGGAACTCGATATTGTTGTTGCTACCGCGCTGAGGCACCCAAGCAATTGCCTTGATTTCCTTCACCTGTTTGTTGTCCGGTGGTGAGACACCATATAAGAAAGCGGCAACTTGTGTACGAAGATCAGAAGTGGTGATGAAAGCGCGTAAAATATTTTTAGGAAGAACGTAAGTGAATGAACCAGCGTCGTCCTTGACGTCATCATTGGATACGTAGATATGCTGGAGACGTAGGGCGAGATGAGTGGCGGAAATAGCGCGGACACGCCAATCAGACTTGCTGCTAAAGGTTTGCTGCTCGTAATTGGTAGTGGTGATAGTTTGGATAATGTCACCATGAACGTTGGTGGTTTGACTGTCCAAATCAGTAAGTACATACACACATCCAGACAAATATGACTACTGACGTCTGAACGGCTGTAACCTGGTTCTGTGCCTCTGCACTCTTCTCGAGCTCAGCCATCTGTTGTCGTTGAACCGACGGTGCTGCAATCTCTTGACCAAGAATAATATCACGGATTTCACTGACGGTCAAAGAAGCGATGTTGACACTGTTACGCTTCCCAAAGTCTTGAAGAATAAGGTCTTTCATGGCTACTTCCACTTTGATCCATTCCTCGTCGGACAGCGTGGGCCAGACAAAATGAGGTTCAGTGATCGTGGATTTGTCCGGATGTAAGATGATTTTGGCTTTCTCATTATTAACGTGCAGGCCACGAAGGAGCAAAATGAGGCGGGAAAATGCTGTATAACTGGAGATAGACTTGAGCCAGTCATCTAATTTATTGTTCAGCATGGGGCCATTGAGCTCCAACAATGACACCCTCACCATAAAGACTGAATAGTACCATCTGAGGTTGAGTCGCGCGCTACATCGCTGTTAGAATCTAGTCATAATTTCAAATATGCGTATGTATCGTACCAAGATCAAATCACCAAATTTCTCCATCTTCATACAAGCCTGGAAGGGCAGCTGTAATTCACTGCCTTTGATGACAATATTCGGGAAATCAAGCAAGTGAACCTCCAAGGGGTCTGGAATCAAGGGTATCAATAAGGGCATGAAGATTTCACTTCACATAATTTCTCTTACCCAGCATGCCCTTACGGGTAACAATAACTTGTTTGGGCTGTTCTTCAACAGGAAGTGAGCGAACAAGGGCAGCAACTTCTTCGGCAGTTTTCCATTTGGCCAATTGACCAAGACGCTTCTGACCGGCCCAGACGCTGGTGTGAATGATCTTCAAAAACAACTGACCAGAGCGAGGGTTGAAGATGAATATAGCACCATCTACGATGAAGGGTCAGCTATGTAGTTTACCAGATTCAACATCAACTCACTAATTGGTTTTGTGGTCAAATTTCCTTCGAAGGTCTTGTGACTATTGATAGACCGTAAGAAACATCAAATTCAAGGAAAATACAAACACATACATAGTAACTCTGTAGACATTAGTGTCATCGACAAACCAGATAATTTGATTAGAGAAAAGTTCTGAATAGTTCTAAAGAATCGATCAGAAGCGAATGAATAGGCCCTGGCATGATACCGACCTGACTGTTGAGATATGGTTCGGTTGGCTCGGATGAATATAATTGCAACCCTTTGCGGATACGTTCACGGAGCACATGACAGGCGGGATTGGCCTTCATAATCTTCGCCATGGCTTGCTGAATAAGTGGCTTCATACCAGGGAACCAGTTTCCATAGGCAGACCATAAGTTGTAGGCCAAATCCATACCAATGATAACACCCGTTGGCGAAGGGTATATACTCATGGAATCAGAGACCTATAATTTTTCTGTAAGTATCGGTGTCAAACAGCATGGAATCGGTGCTCACGTAATCCAAAAACTTGGCACGAGTGTAACGCTCAATATCGTGAGTATCAAAATCACCCCAACGAAGCTGAACATCGATCCAATACTTGTTACTCGTTGTTCCATCAAGAACATCCTTGGCATCAGTAACCAGAGAGGGACGAGATATGTTCCACTTGTAGGAAGAGAACAGCAAGATATCGGCACAAGACGAGTTCATCTTGTAACTCTTTCGAGGATGGATCGTCTCCTTTTGGACAGTCTCAATCTGCAAGGGCTCAAGTTCTTGATCGAAGACTTGACACAAGTCCATGACAACACTCTCATGAACTAAAAACAAACCCAATCAGGAGTGAATGGGATTCAATCCAAGGAGCGGAACTTACTCTTCTGCCATAAGTGAGCACGGAAGATTTGGATCAGACTGATCTTCAAGGTCGGAATTTTACCGTGCATAAAGATACCCGTTAGATCTAGCTGCACCTGGAAACCAACATAAACGTTGGCACGATTGATCGTAGGACTCCACCAGAGCGTGAATCGACGATTAGGAATTTGATTCAAACCGGAACGCTGGGCATTCGTCAATTTCTTGTACCTCATCGATTCCTCAAATCCGGATGCTTTCTCCCAAAACAGACCCTCCCAAGTAGGGAAATAAGTCCCTTTGAACAAGGTATGTTCTAGAATGCCCTCAACACCACCAAGGGCGGCAATGACATCAACTCGATAGTTGTTGAGTTGCCAGAGTTTACCATCATGCCGTTGAGAAGTCCACCAGAAGGGATTGCTTTAGGAAAGATAAATTAGAATGAGCATATGGTGAAATATTTAACGCACTGTTTGAGCAACTGGTATTGCTTCCAGTCAGTACGCACACGCCAACCACGATCATAGGCCAAACTGAAAAACGAATGAACATTAAGCCATGAAACGAACAGAACTCAAGCTTACGTGTGACGGTCCTTCTGGAATAGTGTGTTGATACGGGGGATACCACGATCCCAGCTATCCTCCAAATCTTCCAAAGTTAGGCGACGGTTCTGCGCATTAGCTTCTTTCCTCTTCATCGAGTACTCTGACCAGACACGGGCTGAATCAAGGAACTCGGCCTCCCATGGTTGGAGATAACGATACAAGTTGGGAATGAGCTGGTCCTCCTCATGAGACATGCCAGCACGGAAATGTGTGACGGCAACATCAGTTTGCTTTGACCACCGGAGGTCACTCTGGGGAATCAAGACATGACCCATTGACAACATTCCAAGACCACCCAATTCCTGCACAAAATCAGTCAGTCAAAAATCAAGATCCAAGGGACCCAAATGGCAAACCTTTGGAGTATAAAATACAACAGGAGGAAAACGTGAAGGCATTTTACTGTTGAGACCAATCTTGACACGAGTTTGAATTTTGTTCTCAGCTTTGACCAAAGCATCCAAGAGCTCATTGGTGTGAATAACAGCTTCACGATAGTAGGTCATCAAACCGATGAGAGCTGTATTCCACTTGTTGACAATCTTGGAGAAAGTTGTCGACCCAGAGCTCATGAGAACCTGACGGATGCGATTATTGAATTGTTGCACACCCTCATCCGAGACGCGCAAAAACGCCTGGGCTGTCCGCTCTTTTGTCTGTTCATTTGTCAAATTCCAAACTGCATCCTTCAGAGAAAACTGTTCTCCGGAAATGGTTCTGAGCTTGGGCAATATTCGAACCTCAAATCCGCACATGGAGAAAAGGAGCTGAGGGTTATTCTGGGAGTAGACACTGACAAATGTATCTTCCCACTCGATTGTCGTAAGAGAACGAGGCAATCGTTGCTTAATATTCCAGTAAACGGCTCTTCCAAGATTAACATCATGCTTGATGAGTCTCATGCGGCAATCCCGCGGCCAGCAGCGCTTATTGTTGTAGCCAATGACATTGTTATTAGTAGGATCGGGATTGGCAGAGAGGTAGCGCTGGATGAGGTCACGGGCTTCATCAGCACTGAACCTAAACAGGATGTGGAGTCTGTCGACATAGCGAGAGTAGAGACGGATGGGATGACGTGTTTCAGTAGCCGAATCGCGATATTGAAGGAAGTTATTAGGCATCTGGGGAGGCCCTGCCATCTCACTTGCTCGTTGAAGGCCAAGAATAAGAAGATCGAGGACCAAGCCGTAATATTGGAAGACGAAGGCCGAGAACTGAAGACCACGAATGAGACCATAAGCATTGGTATGCGCCATGTCCTTGTAGGTCAAAACTGGAATATTCGATCATGAGTAATCGCCTCCGATGAAAAAAATTGAAACTTACCCGTGTTGTTCTTGGCTGTAATATAATCAGCGAGATTGTGGTCAAGGATAAGGCGCAGTAGACGATTCAGAAGCGTAAGGTCAATCTTTTCGTAGACCTTCGAAAGGACAGTCTCCATCATGACAACACATTCACCCTCATTTGTCTCCCATACATCATTTAAATTGTTGATACCCTGACACCACTTGTAAACAAGCAATGGAGGAGGCTCAGTATCCTGATTTAAAAGTCAGTTCATACGATAAAGATAATGTGCAAATGTTGACCCACAGCAGGCTTAACCCAGGCAGGGAAAAGGCCACGTTTATCGGCCTCAAAGAAGAGGAACTGGTCAAGATACTAAAAAAAATAATCACATAAGACGATGACAAGAGGGAGAAAACAAGCAACCAACAGCATCGGTAATCTTCTCTACAGGTTCGATGTCGTAGCAGGGAATCAACTTGTCATAGGTGTCAAAGAATTCGATACCAGACTCCTTGAAGGCACGCTGAGTTAGAAGCAAACGCTTGATACGAGAAAGACCTGGAAAACAATGAGATCATAATTGAGGTACTGACGAAATCCATTAAAAACTTACATTCGTGAGGGTTGTCGTAAGCCTGCTCAATCAAAGCAAGCTCTTCACGTTGAGATTGATTCAGCCGACCCTTGACCGAGTACGCCTCCTTCAACTTTTCCAATGCGAGGACGAGCAACTTAGTATCGTGCTTGTACGAAAGAGGACTATCCACAAATCAATAACTTGAGTCACGAGTTATCGCATATGAATACACCTACGGGAAGGGTATAGGCGAAAACTTGCGAGATTCCAGCCAGTGGACGGTAGCAGTATAAATAGCAACAGCCTCTTCAGCACTGATATACGGACCATCCTTGAGATAAGCGTTCTGACGCTCTTGTTCAGCTTTGAGGTAGAGTCGAGTCAGACGTCCAAGGTTCTTCTTGACGACAGCTTTGTCGACGGTGGCACCACGACGGATACGTTCACGATTGTAGTGGGCTACGGAACACCACCAGTCGGCTTTGCTCTTGATGTAACGAAGAATGATATTCTCAATTGCAGTTGGCATACCAGGAACCTTCCAAGGAATGTTTGCCTTCCAACATCTCCATGCTTCAGACAGATGCTGCAAAATAGTCTTGGACTTGTTCTGCTTAATTGATTCAGGCATCATGTCAAGAATGTCGTGCATGACGGCAGCGCGCAACTCAAGGTCATAGTGAGACTCTACACGTTGCTTGGTGACAGTCTTTGCAATACCCTTGCTGTTTCGCCCTTCGAACTGACGAGCAAGCAAGTTACCCAACCTAATGAAGGATTAACAAAATTTCCCAATCCAAGGTGTATGAACAGCTGACCATCGCTCTAATAGGGGCACAATCCCACGCATGAAGAAGAGCCAGACACGCCATCCAGGAGCCCAGAAACCACAACCAGGACCTTTGCCCACAGGGCCTGTATTGAAGCGATAGTAGATCAGATGCTTCAAGTCCTTCGTCATACGCACTTGTCTCATAAGCTGTTAATTTACGATCAGCCCATGTCCGATGAAAAAAGGTGACTTGAACCAACTTTGTACTTGTAACGGTACATACCCGTGAGGGCACCAATGTGGGCAAAAATGTATTGCAGAGCATCGGCCAATTGGAAGGCATCGACATTGCCGAGCCGAAATTGTACGTGGGCATCAACGACGAGTTTAGTAAGACGAAGAATTTCACGACACAGATGGAATGCATTTCCGAAACGAGACTTCTTACGCTCCTTGGTTGTGAGTGTCCTGGACAAGAGATGAGCAGAAAGGCCAAACTGCAAATGGAAAAGATTTACTTGACTGGTTTCAAGTTCATGTTGTAATCAAGGTGAAGATAATTCAAGTTCTGCAAGCAAAAAAAGTCAGCAATTGAGCGGAAAGCCCGAAATAAGACTGAATACCGACCTTACGATGGATCAAGAGGTTCAACATGTTGTAACCTTGCCTACAGACTTGCAAACCAGCTTCAACCCAATCCAATCTCGTCGTTTGGAAAAACTTGGTCGCCTTGAGTTGGCGAAACAAATTTTTCTTTGACATTGCCTTCTCAGGTCGCGTATGTAGTTCGTTGAGGACATAGCATTTGAGCAACTTCTGGTAAGATACGCGGACCTTGACAGGTTGGTTAGGAGGACAATGCTCCAGATACCAGTTCTTGACAAGAGGAACATCTTGAGCTCGACGCATACGACCCGATCGTCGGTTGTAGGGTTCTGGTGCCCACCACAAAGCGATACCGTCAGCAGTAAGATCGGTCTCAACTTGTTCATCCTGAAGGAAGGGTTCTAGATCCTCAGGTAACACAAAATCATCATCGTCGGTATCATTAGGACCAAAGATGCCATCCTCATGCGAGACAATAGGCGCGTTTTTTGGAGTGAAGCCTCGAAGAGAAATCGGGTTGATAAGGGGGTCAAACCCGAAAGCTGGGAGGTCGGGATCATCCGTGCGGATATAAACATTTTTAGGGAAATGATAGGGTGAGATTCGTACGGAACGCGGGAGGGAGTTATAGAGGTGAGGGAAGGCAACTTTGTACTCTGTACGGATTTGCTGACGAATGATGACTTTGTTTATATCGTTAAACTCGTTCCAATCTTCATCAAATGAATCCATGTCCCGATACAAAGGCTCGAACTTGGGACCTCCAGGTATGGCCATGTTCAAGGCTTTGGCACTGAAAAAGGCCTGCTTGTCGAATAAATAACTCGAATTACTGTCGGCCTGGTCTGATAGAAGAGTGCGACCGAGACGGTAGAGGTTGGCCATGACTGGGAGTGACAGTGACCAAAACTTGTAGGAAGGTCCATTGACAGCCTTGGTGTCGACAAGAGGCTTGGCGTCATAGAACCAATCAATAATTGCAGAGTCTTCCTCTTCATCCAAATCCAACTGAATAGCCTCTAGAGGATCAACGTCGAGCACATTGTCTCCATAATCCAAAGGGGGTTCTTCGTCATCAAACGGCGGAAAACGCATGCGTTTGAAATGTCGACGATCTCTTTTTTCGCGGCGCATAGCCAACCACATGGTACTCCACTGCGCGTGATACACCGGCTCAATGACACGAGGAATCTCGTTCACAAATGTGATTGCACCGGTGATGTGGTAGAGTACAGGTACTTCACGAACTTGCTCCCAGGGATACGGGATATTTTCTAGTAACTTCATGACGGCATGCGGGACATATTTGAGGGCGCCTAGATGAACACGTTTGTCATTTCTGAACTTACGGTTGCTCATGTCACCGTGGTCCTTGATGATTTTGCGGACATGCTCAGGCGGGAGATCCTAGTATAATCTATAAGAAACACGGGTAAGAACTAGCAAAAGTCCTCACCTGCTTTCCCATGTCCACATAACCGCCTTTTCTCTTCTCTCCGTATCGCTTTCTTTGCATCTGCACCCATTTTTGTGCCTTTTGCGCGATGACTAAACACTAAAATCAAGAAACGAATCGACATACAAGTCAAAGACATACCCTCGGGTGGCAAGCGCAATAATGAAGGGCTACTATTATGCGGCATTCCCGGAGGGGGCGGTGGCATGAATCCTGGAGGAGGAGGAGGAAAACTCATCCTTAGTTGTTAGAGGTGTCCAGGCAAGAGCTTATGGCTGATGTAAGCAAATTCGCTCTCTGATGCACGGACCCTGACTCACGGACTCACGACTCATGGACTTATGGGTTTATGGGCTCACGACTCATGATATTATTATACAACGTCAATGGCGTTACGACGCAGATTGCCCCTCTTTGCTGCCAGACAATTCCGCACCAAGTTTATATCCCAATATCTAATCAAATTTTAGTTCGTGATATTACTACTAGGTCTATGGACCAAGGACAAACCTTATCCCAATCTAGTTTCGAACGGGTCATCGGCAGTGCTCTTCTCAAGCTTTTAAAAGTCTTTTCTAACATCTCTTGATATGCCTCATTGAGGGACACCTGATATTTACTTTCTTCATCTTCAATCAACGCGAGGATCTTTGAGGCTGACGAGTTGTCGCCAGAAGTGATTCCTGGCGGCAAATTGAAGTTGACATCATGCGTTGTCATGAGTTGCACCTGATTACAGATTCATAAATGCTTCTCCAGAGCAACGAATTGGATAGATAGCTCACGTTTCCCTGTTCGTAATAGTGCACATGGACCGAAATATTCCCTGTTACAATGCCCTGGTCAAATTTAATCACATACTGTGACCGCCAGCGACCAGACCTGATTTAAAAATTGTCAGGCATGGCACAATGTACAAAGTTCCACTACACACCAGTAATTTGCAGGATTGTACTTGTTCCCAACGGCCTGAATAATGTATTCCTGTCCACTATTGCCAGTTGAAAATACAGATGCCACGCCGTCATAGAAATGCGCCTTGAGGTAAACCTGAACAGCAGTTTCCAGTGCCGAACTAGTCTTTAGCTAGGACCCAGAATCATTAGTCGTAACTATCGACAACTCACCGGAATGGCTCAGTCACCAGGTCAGGCTCATAAAATTGGGGTTTTGATGCCTCCTAGATCCGGAATAATAATTTTTTTCATCAATACCCAGCAAGCCTTGACAATGAGGGAAAGAGAGCACATACTAGACTCAAATGATCAAACACGAAACTCGTCTTCGACCTGGGATCCAAGAATCTCTCCTCTCCATCTTCATCACCACTCCGACTCGAAATCTTGGATGCTTGACTGATGATACACTAGCATCGCCCGTTAACTCTCCGACATTCATCAGTGACCATGACATTTTACCGGATGTTTTGTTCCAGGAATATCCACCGTGATGAACTGTCCCAAATTATATTCTCGGAGTGCAGACTTGACTCCAGCCTGTAGAGCATCATCGTCGGAAATTATGTTACGAACATCTACGATCCATTAGTCATTCCAGAAGGGATTTATTCAAAACGCATCGTACCGTTGAGGACATCGTTGATTTCTCCAGGCGGCGCTTGCAGAAGAAAATTTGAAGCTATGTCAACTCTTTCTGATATGTTCATCAGTATAAGTGCAGTAGTCACCAAGTTACTGGATGACGTCCTCGCATGAACCGGCGTCTGCCGTATTCAGACATCAAACCTAGAGATGAATCCTCAGTGCTCAACCGCCAGTCACCGTCTTGAATGCTCAAACGGTATGCGTGCATTCCTAGCCAATGTACATGCTTAAAAATAATTCTACACTCTAATCAAGTATTCAACTCTCAAAGCTTGGTAGTAAACTGAGTCTCCGTTACACCAGCACCCATGGCAGCTGTTGAAGAAACACCACCGGTGACAGTTTTGATCAAGCTGTCAGCGTAATCGGCACCAGACCACTGGTTACAGCACCTATCAAGGCTGGCTCGCAGAGAAATAACCTCGAAAAATGCATACCTTCTGATGTGTGAGAACATCACAACCAATTTCCCGTTCCTTACGCTGAACGATTTCGACGTATGCTTTCATGCCAGTCTTTGCATAATTTTTGGCGAAAAGATCGGAAATATAAGCATTGGAGTGGAGACCACCAAGCTAAAGCTACCGGTAAGTAAAATTCCACCAGGAAGAACTAATGGCGAATGACTCACAGTGATAAACTGCCAGACAAAGCCAAGTTTTCCAAGCTCCCAGATGTATGCCTCCATGTCCCTGTCAGTGAGGCCAGCAGCCTCCCAGTTGAACGATGGCGACAAATTGTAGGCCAGCCATTTGTCTGGGAACACGGTATGCACCCCATGAGCGAACTCCTGGGCCTGAACAAGAATTGGTTTCTTGGTCTCCATCCAAATCAAATCACAATAAGGGGCGAAGGCTATAGCACGAGCGACAGCACATTGCGTACCGCCCTGGTAACGATAATAGCCTTCACGAGTCCTTGGACTATCCCAATTCCAATAGGGAACCTTACTGAGACCGAACTCTTTTTTGGCAATGAGAATAGCTTGAGAGTAGGAGGCATGGGCAACACGAGCAACGAATCTGTCAACTATGATATGTTGGGCACCCTCTTGCAACAAAGCATTGGCCAGGGTAGTGGAAAAAAGCTGAAGGTTGGCTTCTGCTAACCACTTGTCTTCAACAGTTTGCAGCTGATCGCCGAACTTGCCCGCAGCCTCAGCATCAACCATGACGGTATTCAGAGGAGGAAGAGATGGGTTGATGGAGCCAAGAATGAAGGGGTGGTCTCGGTCATCAATATTGGAGGTAATAAGGGTGGCAGCCTCAGAATCGGTACGGGCAATTGAGAGATTTTCAACACCCATGATGTCAAACTGGAGGCGAATCGCGATGAGTCGGTTAATGTGATCCTGAATAGGGACCAACACCTTGCCAGCCATATGACCACATTTCTTCGTTCCTGGAGCCTGGTCTTCTATGTGGATACCAGCGGCCCCTTTCTCGACGAACATCTTTGTGAGCTTCATGACAGCAGTCAAACCACCGTGACCAGTATCGGCATCGGCAACAATGGGACGGAGGTAATCGATCGCGGGTATTTGAGAAAGCTCGGCATCCGTCATGCGGGAACGAGCCTCCCGCTGCTTGCGGTCATGGAAAAGTTGTGCCTGAAACAAGTGCTCAACCTTGTTAGGCACGGTGTTGGAGGGATAGTCTGGTACTTGATCGATATCTTGGACAAATGTTGGAACTCATTGACGTACCGGCAAGATCTGGACCGGGCTCATTAGTAGACGAAGCAGTACTCGATGACTGCCACCCAGAAACGTAAACAGTCTCGAGGTACTTGGCCATTTGAGTCACCTGAATAGGATCAAGGCTAGCAGTAGATTGTGTCATCCCTCAGCAAAACGCTCATCTAGAATATGACTCACGCCCCGTAGGTATGCGAGGGTGTCCCTCTCTTTGCATGCTCGCTGAGTATTGTCCATAATTTCTTGCCCTGGAGGTCAGAAGGATAGTCCATTTTCATGGTGCCACGCTTGGCGACAACATCAGCAGCGGTATAAGGGCGCTTGGTTTGAGCAAAGCGCAAACTCTAGGCACATTGAATATAATCCGTGATAACAGATCAGCTGAGAACGTACCTTCCACCATTGTTCAACCTCCGCAACTTCCTGAGCAAAACGGGCCTTTTCAGTTGACATGATAGTACGAAGTAAGTACTGAATGGAATAAGGTCTATATAGGATAATTTGCTCCGCACCTGCAAACACCTGCTTTCTAGACCGGGTCAATACAACAATACCATGTGATTCTCTGCTGAGCAGCTCTATTCCAGCCCAGTCATCGCTGTTTTCCCGTTCATGATGTTGTACTCAACAGCAATCTATATGCGCGCTATCTCGATCTCTATGGTATCCCAATCAAGGTATAGTGGGTTATCAAACCCCTGTCTGTATTGTATCCATGCTAGGTCGGATGATTAACATTTCAATTTGTCGCCATTGATGCCTTTGATCGATAGAATCTATTCCTTTCTAGGCTACTAATATCATCGTCGATCACCATCATAGACCAAACCGGCCAAACCATAACGAACTACAAACGCCACTAGGCTTCCTGCAACCTGACACAAAAAATGGCATCAGCACGCAAGTTAATTCATCTCATATGTCCACCGACCTGTGAACACATTAAAACTCGAACCAGTTGTTTCTCATTCATTGGGCCCAGACGGACAAGGAAAAAGTTCAAGATAGTCAAGTTTGTCGCCTCGAGAATGAGTCCACTTGTAGGATGGACAGTGAGTTCCGTCAACCCAAGAGTGGCATATATGCGAAGAACAAGGCTCGCCAGCTGTGATAACGGTCTCTCAAACGCAACCTTGGAAGGATAAAGGAGGTTTTTACTTGAATCAAATCTGAACAGAGCCAAAATTCTTTTAGTTCGGGCCTGCGGTTCGAATCCACTTACCTTGGTACCCTATGTCGAGGACAGGGGACGAGACCAAATAATTGGGGACAGGACAACAGAAAGTTGAAGACCTGTGGTATAAAAAACAGTAACAGTGTTTTCGAGAAGTGCGCCTGGATTCCGACTACAGCAAACGCCATCCCGGTGACGTAACATAAGGTATCACCAGGGAAGACTCGGGCAGGATACCTAGAAAATAGTGGGTTGTTGTATCTCCAGGTACAAAAACAACCATACCAGTTGTGATACATGAATCCAGCACAGACTGCAACAAGCGGCAACATAAAGTAAAGGCTGAACAAGTGACGCTCGACCAGTTCACGGCTTCCGTAGGACATGCCGGCACTCCAGACGCCCCCGAACTCGACCTCAGACTTGTTCCCAAGTAAGTGGAGAGGAATATGGAAACCAATTGGCCAAGGAAGATATAACAGATCGTTCAGAATAACCGACAGTGCAATTATGAGCGCCTGGCTGACTTCGGAACCATTAATCCCAGCCAGAATATTGATGCTGTTCGTCGCAAATGTCGACAGCAATGACATGTACATATAGTATAATGGCCCTAGAATCCTTTAAACCACGGTCAGAGTGAATGCGAGTATGACCGATCATACCAAGATTGATGAGGGTACCAAAGAAAGATCTCAAGGGCAGTGGCACAACAACATAAGTGTTGCCCCGCTCCGCATAGTAGACCATCAAGAGGGGTATAGATGCGATTACAGGTATTGGTAGCTTGTGCCTCCATCGAATATCGAATACATCATCGAGAAAGCCAAGCATAGTCGCTGTTAGGAGAGAAAGAAGGGAGGAAAGGTAGACTGAAAGCTACCATTTGTGTGAAAAGAATCTCCTGGAAGAGATACAACAGATATCTTACCTGGTGATGAGGGAAATCAACCACATTAATGCCCTCTGAAGCCGGAGACCTATTTGCTCGATGCATGATAGAGCTCGAGAAAGCGAAAGGAATGAAGAGCATCAGGATGAGGATGTATACCGCCGCACACACAAGACCCATGCACTCCGGACTATATACATTTAACTTTATCAAATTTCCTCAAATGGAGATCACTCACATTGGATCATTGTATATTTTGAGTAGATCTCTCCCCTTCAGATGGGCGGAGACAAATACAGGCCCTAGGCGCGGTATAAGGTGTAATGTAGCCAAGAACGAGAAGATAGAAAATCCGACAGATACATATAGGGCCGACAGAGGGGGAACGGGATCTAGTAAAGGTCTTGCAATGAACCACAACGCAACAGGGACCAATCCAAAGAGCAACACGCTAGGTAAAGGTCTTGGTCTGATCGCTACGCTTGACATCTTCACGACCTAGAAGTGAGAGTGAAAGGTATACTTTGAGTTGTCAATGCGCCGGTCTTTCAGAAAACATGGGTTGGAAAAGAAACAAGCTGGCATTTTACGAAAGACGTGTCTTTGTCACGAGTCTCTGACCGCATCAAAATCACCTCGGCTCCCGGATCAAAATAACTGATCTAATCTGCTACTTTCAATGTCGGGCACTGCTAGCGCCCATTCTGAACTTCAGCATCTCAATGCAACAGGATGCGTTATCAAAGTCACTGAAGCAAAAGGAAGAGGTGTATACGGTCAGCTCTTTCCCTGTAGCTGTCTCATGTTATCATAGCTGAAACCCTATTTCTATAGCCACAAAACCAGTTCCACGAAACACTACCGTTGAAATCAGCCCTGTTTTGTTCTTCTCAAAGTCGGAGTATGAGGAGTACGGTATTGTATAAAGGCCTCCTCTGAATTGTACGCTCGTTTTACTTACCTCGTGCTAAGGAAAGTATACGATTTTAGATCACTATACTTTTGTATGGCCTGATGGTCGCATGGCCCTTGCCTTAGGCCTTGGTATGTGCTCGACACGCAGTTTCACGACCACATTATTTCTGACAGCCAACACAAGGTTCCCTCTTCAATCACTCCGATCCTCCAAATGTTTCTTTCACTCTTGACACATCCACGGATTCGATTCGCTTCGTCGCGTCTCGCAATATTAAGCCTGGAGAAGAACTTAGTATTTTCTATGGGCACAAGTTATGGTTCTCTCCTGTGGCAGGGACTGTGGAAGAAAAAAATGGCGCTCAAACATTGCATGAAGATATTCATGATGCTTGGAATAGCTTATCGGCCATTGACAACAACGAACAACACACTCTCTCGATCAACCCTTTTACGAATGGTGATGCTCAGGAGCTTCTTCGCGAAGAAGATCTTCCGTTTGTGAGATACAAGTTACTGCCAGAGGAAGAGACTCCTGAAACCATACGGACGAGTGAGTTGTAACGATTCTTCTACAATCTTAATGCCCCTTATCCCGTCTTCCTGCAGTTCAAGCCTGGATCGTGGACGTACCAGACCAGAGATTGATTACAACTCTTCTCAAGTACGTTTCCGCATCCGCTTATATGTATACACGGACGCTGTGCTGAAAAAAAATTGCTTTTTCTAGGTGGCTCAAACAAGCTAATCTTGACACAGCAGAGCTCGCTCATCTGAAACGAGTACGAAAACAGAATAGCACCACAAGCTTTCTCATCGCTTCTCGGTCTACCGGCCTGCCTCAGCTCCCGGAAGACCTCAACCTCCCTTCTCCATACCTCCATACCATACCAGCCTCATCTGCCGTTACGCCAATCCAACTCACTCTAAAAACAGCTTTATGGCCAACATACTTTACTCCACGCAGGAAGGACGAGCAGGAGAGATGGTGCCGCGGAAAAGCAGCGTGGGCATGGTCTGCCATGCAGAAAACAGTGCAAGCTGCAATAGAAGCACTTCAAAGTGGAGAGGTGGGTCCCCAAAACAGGCGGAACACACTCTCCTTCCTCATTGTCCACTAACGTTGTCCCACATGTTTTTCCAACTCTAGTACCCCATAGCCGCACATGTTCCGGTTCCTTACGAAGAATCCCAGTTCATGGGAAATAGCACGGGTATGCGGTCAATCCGAGAGGCTCCAAAAGAGTTTGTAGCACACGACACTCGAAAATCAACTCGACATCCTCTTCGTCACGCTGTGATAAACACCATTCGGAAAGTAGCCGATTCTGCAACAGCTTTATCAAACGACGGGACGAAATCAAATGCTTCGGCAGAAATACAAGACCAAGGCATCGACGGTCTCAATTCACTCCAAAAAAATGAGAGGAGCTATCTCTTGACATCGTTGACCTTATTTACGACCCACGAACCTTGCGTCATGTGTAGTATGGCGCTTCTACATTCTCGTGTCAAAGAAGTAATTTATCTTTACCCCATGTCGCAAACGGGTGGATGCGGAAGCATTACGTGCCTTCCGACTCTCAAGGGTGTAAATCATCGATATTCGATCGCACAGTGGAAGCCGGACGGTCACGAAGATGACCTTATCATAGACAGGGACACGACAGATATAGATTACAAGAAGCTTCTCGAACTGGAGACAACAATGGATGCATAAGACACTGGCAGTAGGTGGAGCAAAACCTCTTTTAACAATATAAGCAACCAAGTAGACAGATACACTCGGGAATTGCATAGGTAGAAATTACCAGAGGCACTGGAGCCGTTTCTACAAACGTGGCGTTCGGTGTGTAGTAGGGTGCCATTGCTTGGATTTGACAGTCTCTAAAAGAGCATCATCCGGGAGATCGCGAAAGAATGTGCTCTCATCCACCCCCTTGGAGAAAAAAAATATCAATTCCAGAGTCAACTACTAAATTGAGCCGGCCACTCACATCTGTTTGAGCAGCACGGATGACAGCAACGGCAATGCGAGCCGATAGTTCACGAATACGGATCAGGCGAGGATATACCAAATCAACATCTTTTTCTTCCTGGGTCAGCGAAGCAGAAAGTGCGATAGATGCCTGCTCGACCATCAAGTCTGTAACGTGTCGTGCCTTGGAAAGAAGGGTGCCCAGCCCAAGACCCGGGAAGATATACATGTTATTTCCCTGGCTAGGCTCATACTTCTTACCCTTGAATTCAATAGACTCATAGGGACTACCGGAGGCAAATACAACAGCCCCATTTGTCCTGAGAGAAAAGTGATCAAACCAGTTCAATAAACTCGGACGACAAATCTCGACATACCATTCAACTGCATCGGCATAGTCAACCTCACTCAAAGAGACAGGATTCGATAGAGGGAAGATGATCGGACGTTTATTCAAAGACGCCATGCGCCTCACGACTTGTTCCGAGAACGCGTTCTAAACAAAAAATCACAATTGTGCCCTGAACATACGTACACCTGACATTACCGGGATTGTACTAAGACCCATAAGAGCAGTGGGCTTAACATAGTCGATGATGTCGACCAAATGGGTCAACGGAGGTCCGTTGTAATCAGTGCGGGCGAAAACTGTGAGAGAGATAGTGGATATTGTTATCAAGAGGAAGCAAGGGGTAAAAAAAAACACGGACATAGTTTGTGTTCCTGTAGGCCTTTCCTATCTGCGGTAATAAGTCCTTTGGAATCAACAGTCTGTAATGACTCGTTCAAAAATCACAATCACATGAAAAGAAAGTATTTACATATATTTTGCTCTTCGCCTCTTCCTCTGATTGGCCTAAGAAGGTGAAAAACGATACTAGTTGTTTGGCGACACCGATACCAGCAGACCCGGCACCAAAGAAAAGGATCCGCTGGTCCTCGAGACGAGTACCAGCAGCCTTTGAAGAAATCTTCGCAGCGTTGATGAACCCAGAAAGAACAACAGCGCCTGAAATGATAGGTAATGAGACGTCCTTGGCTACGAGCACAAATATCTTTACCTGTCCCTTGTATCTTGTAACACAAGAAATGTCAGAAACAAGATTAATGCCAAACAAGAACAGAATAGACTTTACATCGTCATTAAAGATACGGTACCTGGACCTGAACATGTTGAGATATCGGAAAGCATTATCCGTCGAAAAATCTTCGAATTGCACAAAAAGTTGAGGAAATACTTCTTTCACCGAATCAACAAATTCCTGCATAAAAGCATCCATCTGGTCCGAGCTTAGTCTAGCTTGAGAACAAAATCTCAAATTTGCAAACACATACCTCTTGTGTATCTGGACGCTTGCGGCGTACACCAAAGTACAGGAAATCATCAAGAAGTCTTTGAGTGTTTGTACCTAGGTCAAGACAGATTGGCACTGTACTCGCTGGTCTGATACCAGCGCCTGTAATGTACAGGTCTCTACAAGGGACACGACAACGGTAAGCTTAGCTCGGTAAAAGCACAAAGAAGTGAGTTACAGCTTGCCAATAGCAATCGGCAGCCCATTGACCCCAAGGTCACCGAGGCCAAGAATACGGGAGCCTGACACTGAGTCAAAAAGTGATATACCTGTGATCAAGGGAAAAACCTACCATCAGTCACTACAGCGATTCTAGCATCCGTGGTGCTATGCCAAGTACGAAGAACTTCTCGGATGTGTCCTTTATTCTCAATGGAAACATAAAGACCCTCGGGGTGGCTCCATATATGTGAATAATTCGAGCAAACATCACCGACCTAGTAGATATATCAGCTGGTAGTGAGCAAGCTAGGAGAAATCGTAACCGTAGGCGTATATAAAATCGGAATCGCTTCCAACATGTTGGCGAGGACAATCTCATAGAAGAGGTCGGGACAACGCTCCTTCAGACCACTTAGATAGATATATTTCTCGAGGCCAGTAGTCTTGCTCCGAAGTTGAGTTAAGCACCGCTGACGATGGTCGGTATGAAAGAAATAGGGTGGAACAGATGGGCTAACAGGGGGACTCAAAGCAACGAGAGACATTTTCGAAAGAACAGAGCAAGGCCAGGCAACAAGGACGATGAGAGCAAGTATTTATAATGGAAGGAGATGGGTTCGATCCCGCGAAGCAGGACAACCTAAGATGGCCATGTGAATTAGAAGGTATCGGAAGAATATATTCGATTCCGGACGCCGGAAAATGGCATACATGAGGCACTAGTCCTGTGCCACCCTTCAGCGACACGGCCGACAAAACCCTTGCTTTGACCGACCAGGCCCGACAGAGGTAGTGAACCGTCATCGAAGAAATCACAGTGCCGTAGTTGTAGGCTTCTGCTACAATGCAGACACATATCCACTTGCGATGCATAGTCTGTTGATAAGGACAGAAATCAGGTGATACGCCCTAAGAAATGGCAGGGATAGGGAAGAAGTATATTTGAATTCAAAGATGCCTTGACTTCTGATGCATAGAGAACCGCCGCCCTCGCTTTGTTTCGACCTCAACGATGGACTTTTACACAGAACCAGTAACTTGGATTGAGACAGACTCCTCCTTCAGGGCGATAGCACTCTCACAGCCTCTCTCATAGCGCAAATTCATTGCCAGATTGTATGGCGCAGCATCGACGCATGCTGCGTCTAACAATACATCATGTTGTATTTTGCATATTCATCTGCTGCGAGTCACCCAAAGAAGTACCATAATGAGTGTGTTGGTTAATGTGAACTTGTACAGGCGATCGAAGCTGAGGAGGGAAAGATGTCTTGAGCAGGATAGTGAGAATGTACAGATTTTGGGTAGGTATAAAATCAGTCACGTGCTTGTGAAAAAGCTAGATGGATTAG
>Ga0153949_1000201_pt1 | contig 19987 bp, 25 predicted proteins | sample TSNJ033MetaG_FD_104705 | JGI IMG/M metagenome (GOLD analysis project Ga0153949, IMG submission 104705) | Attine ant fungus gardens microbial communities from New Jersey, USA - TSNJ033 MetaG | ecosystem: Host-associated > Fungi > Mycelium > Unclassified | place: USA: New Jersey, Wharton State... | reverse complement strand
TACAATTCCCGATCTGCTCACCTGTTAATACAAAGTCATGTCCCAGAGCTGGCACATGAGTGGTAGCCCCATTGTTTGCTCCGCAGATAGAACAAATATTTTCCACATTACTACCACTTGTACATGTGGCTGGCGAACTGCCAAATGCAAGTTTCTCCACAAAATTATGTCCCGTTGGCGATCCGGTGCTTTTTTCTGATTGTACGCTTCCACAGGTAGAGCAATAGGTTTTTTCTATTGCTGCTGTCGTACAGTTTGCTGCTGTTGTTGATGTTGTATAAGTATGGGCCGTTTGTGCAATACTCTCTGTTTTTGTCTTTTTACATCCCGTACAGGTGTAAGTCTTTGTACCAGCTGCTGTACAGGTTGCTGCTGTCGTTACGCTTCCACTATTCCAGGTACACGTGGTATGTGTATTTGTCTGGGTATTAGATTCAGGGTTTTTTTGTGTGCTCCCGGTACTTCCTGGATCAGCTGCACTACTGCTTGGTGTTGTGGTGCTTGTACTGGAATCTTTCTTTGTTGATGAACCGCTCTCTGTTGTTGATTTACTTCCTGTGGAACCAGTATCTGTGCTTTCCTTTGTAGAGCTTGTTTTACTTTCCGATGCAGAACTGCTTTCTTTTTTACTACCGCTATCTTCTACAGATGATTCCATGGTTTCCTTGCTCTCTGCCTCTTTTGTCTCTTTCGTTTCATCCGTTTCTTTTGTCTCTTCTGTTTCCTCAGAAGCTCCCGTCTCCGCTTCAGATTCCGCTGTGATGCTTTCCTGATTTGCTTCTTTTGCTTTCTCACCACAACCACTAAAACCGCTTATAATCAATACAAGAGACATCAATACTCCTAAAATCACTTTTCTTTTCATACGATTTTCCTCCGTATCATATTGTTGGTTTACACTTTTTACTTAGTTATATAATATCAAATATTGTGTACCATAAACCGGACTTAAAAATAATATGATTAATATTTTTCCGCTTTAGAAAATTATCACACTATCCATTCATAATCTCTTCATTAAAATACTTCCGGCATCATATTCTTCTGATTTTGAATCTCCTGTCCTTTCAATTCCTTACCTATTTTATCGGCTATTTCCTTAGTTTCTGCCGATACTTCTATTAATCCTTTACATATATCATGAATTTCATTTAGAGTCGCCACATTCCTTCTACTCAGTTTATCGTAGTTTTTCTGTATATTATCCGTATTTTGAAATCCGTTTTCCTTTAGATCTTTCAAAAATGTTTCTTTTTTCTTTTCCTGAATATATGGCGTTAAAATTTCTTTATAATAGTCAGGAATAACCTTTGCACAATACCTGAGGGTATTATCCCTTACATCTAAAGTTTTTTCAAAATTTCTTGAATTATCATATATTACTACGTTGTCACATAACCTTACTGCCTCTTTAAGATTGTTTAATGATATTCTATACCGATTCAGTAGAGTTTCGCGATCAATACCATGTCCACCCTTATCAACTCTTTCTCTTACTCGTTGAATTGATAACTCTACATTTTCTAATCCAATATAATACAATGATATTTTGAAGCCTTTTTCCTTTGCTCTTTTTATTGTATAGAATGTAGTTCCCCCAGACAATGTCGTCTCCTGGTTAAAGGACTTTCCATTATCTAAACAATCATTTATCTGTTTTACTATCCTCAGGCCTGCCTCCATTTGAATCATTTTATCATTCCACTTGTTTTGATACTCCTTCTGGATCAATTCATCAACATTTATCCTTATTCCCATATTCTGGGAATCTAAAATTCCTGAGTGATATATTGTTGACTTTCCGGATCCATTAACTCCTGCAATGATTGTATACTCTAATTGAATTTCTCTTTTGCGATTGTCTTCCATTGCTTAATTTCAATCTCCTTATGATACTGCTTCATAACTAACTGCTTTTTAGCCTCTGATAAATTTTCGATATAATTACAAATTGAAGACTCGTTTAACTTTTCTATTTCTTCTATTTCTTTTTCCGTTAAGTATACTGTTGTTTTCATATACTTTCTCCTCCTTTTTCGCTTTAGAAAATTATTATGATATGTTACAATATGTTTGTTGTCGCACTATCCATCCTGACAACAGGAAGGAGGTGTCACAATGGAAATTATCACATCTTTTTTTATTTCTGTCATGGCAAGCATTTTTTCTTATTTTGTTTGCAAGTGGTTAGACAGAGATGACAGCGACAATTAACCCAAAAGAAAACCCCAGAGCAGCAACTCTGGGGTTTTCGCATGTCACAATGGACATCACATCTTTTACCTAAGCACATTATAGCATATGCTCTCAGTAATTTCAAGTATATCCCATTCCCCAGAATTTTATGATTTTTTACGGCAATTTTCTACTTCATCTGTTAATTGGCATATGGATAATATTTTCCCGCTTTAGAAAATTATCATAATATGTTACAATATGTTTGTTGTCGCACTATCCATCCTGACAACAGGAAGGAGGTGTCTTATGGAGTATTTAATCTCTTTTGTTATTTCCGTCGGAGCAGGAATAGTTACATACTACGTCTGCAAATGGCTAGACGAAGAAGAAAGCGACAATTAGCCTAAATGAAACCCCCAGAGTTGCACCTCTGGGGGTTTCGATTTGTGTCTACATGGAATTAATCTCTTTTTCTAAGCATATTATAGCATATGCTCTGAGTAATTTCAAGTATAACCATTCCCCAGATTTTTATGATTTTTTATTATCTACTTTGTTGCGTTATTTTCACATCATCAACATATTTCTGCATCATTTCTGATAGCTTTCCTGCCTGACTTACACCTGTTTCTTCACAAGCTCTGGCAAAATCCTCAACCAGGTTTTTTCTTAATTTGTATGATTTGGATATAAGTCCCACTTTTTTAGTGTATAGTGCTGTAGCCACTGTCTGTCTGCTGGGGCTTCCTTTTGGCATTATAATACTCCTTTCTGACGCGTTATTCCCTTTTTGTTCTCGTCCCATAGTACTATTTTACCACATGGTGCACCATATGTCAATCTACTTTATTTTCATTAATTAATTTATGAACAAGTCCCATACTACACCCCATCTCCTCAGCGATCTGGCGGAGTGTCATCTTCCTGTCAAACCTTAATTCTCTTATTCGAGCAATATCTTCCTGTGATAATTTTGCCGGTCTGCCAGAATTCCCTCGCAATTTACTCAGCCGATCACGGTAAGATACGATTTCTGCCATTAACAATTCATTTTTTTCCAAGGAAGATTCCAGTCTGGCCCGCAGCTCATTATTTTCTCTTATTAATCCTTCATACATCCCTGGCGTACCGACATCCGGTCTATCAATCGCTGTATCCTCTTCCGGAACTGTACCTTGCTTAGCCATTTGATTATATTTTGTCTTGAGTTTGGTATAGGAAGACTGTTGAGATTCATATAATCTTTTAAAGAGATCTCTTTCATCTTCCAGTTGTTGCCGGTATTGGCTTGTCACGAAACTTTCATCTGCTCTTCCCATTAATTCAGCGTTCTTATTCGTTTCATCCTTGAGCCACTTCTGATATGTTTCAATCTGTTGTGTTAATTCAGATATGATTTCATCCTTTTTTTTTCTTGGCATACGATACCCCTATTTTGTTCATTAATATTTATGAACATTTTATCATATCTCAAATTATATTGAAACATAAATTTTAGTATTGATTGATTCAGCTGATGTATGCTATAATATACTAAGAAAAGGGAAACCCGAAGCGGCTTACCCGTAAAAAGCTGTTATACTACCAGCCGTCACATGGTGAAGATGTGGCGGCTATTTTTTTCCCTTACTGATCTCATAAATGAGAGCAATAAGAGTGACAATGAATATGCAAAACTGTATTAATTCCGCATATGTAACCATTGGCATCCCTCCTTTCTTTCGTCCGGAGGGTAAAACCCTCCGTTAGGAGGGGTAAGCCGCCTCGCTTTGATTTCCCTGCTATCATTCTATCACCTGTAAGCAGGTTTTTCAATCGCCTGTGTTTATAAAAAATCCGTTTCTGTATTCAATTGTCAAGGTGCTGTGAATCTTCTGACTTTTCCCTGTTGTTTATATATGTCTAAAGGCAGATTGGTCAGTCAACGACCTTTACTACCCTCAATTCTCCTGATGAAAGCATGGAATAAAATGCTTCTGTGCTATCCTTTTCCAACAAAATATTAACCCTTTGTGCTGCTGTGACTGTATCTGAACTCTCTATAACACTTCCAGCTGTATCAAATACCTGTTGGACAAATATATTCTGCCAGGCCAGGGCAGCCTCCTGTGTCTCTTTATCTACGATGTAAATGTGTATCCTGTCACCGGCTCTTAATATTCCGCTTACAACCTGAAAGAGATCCTCTGCCTTAAAACCTGCTACAACAGGCTCTTTCATGCTCCCTGTTATTTCATCCATATCCTCGAACAGTCCGGAGACAAGAAGTGTACCGGGATCTATATTGACAAGAGACAGCAATCCATATACCTGTTCAGGTGAGGATAATGCAGCTTCCGGTATCAGGTTCTTATCTAATTCTTTCTGTACAAAATATGCATTAATATTATCTTCGGATATTAACTGCCCCTTGGGAATATTAGCTGCAGCCACGTAAATATATCCTTTTTCATAATCGCTTAGAGCATTTTTTTCTGCATTGAGCATTACCGCAAATATGATGACAGATACTACTAATGCCATTAATATTGCACCCGGCAGGATACTTCTTTGTTTCTGTTTTACTGGTCTTTCCTTCTTGATTTTCTTTTCTTTTTCCTTTTTCATGATTTACCTCGTAAATTTTTAACTTCACTAGTTTTTTAGTATATCTACCAACTTTTCCTTTTTTGCATCTACTACAATTCCAAACACACTTTCTACCGGGAACCCAATCCGGCTATAAATGCTCGTAGATTCGATTGTACTTCCTTCAGGAGCTATTACACTTCCTAATGAATCTGACATATAAGAATAACTCTTATTTCCCAATGCATCATACCGGTATATTTCTATGTCCTGATCAATGACGTTGTATATGATATATTCAAATATCTCCACCTTTCCCGATATGGCTGATTTATTTGGACATTCCCAGGAATCATCCAGGTTTAGATTTATCTTTAATGCCTGTTTGTATATTCCAAAGGCATTGTCAGAATCATTGATCACTACATCATTGCTTATACCATATACTTCTATGTCGATTACGGCAGAAGCCAAATTGGATGCAGCCAGGGCATCTTCTACATATGTTTTGGTAGCCCGATATTGAGATACCTGCATTTGTGCTGCCAGTACTGGTATGAAGAACAATAACAGGAAAACACCCAGGACTATCTCTATCTTCCCTTCACGCTTTTTTGATAAAAACTTTATATTTTTCATTTTCCTCCCACCCAACATCTTAATCATGGTTTCTATAGACCGACTATCACTAATATCAATGCAACTCTGACACCCCACTCAATTATACCGCCAGTACGTATATTGGCCAGTTTGAAACGCTTTACACTTAATGGCATAATTAAAGGTACTCCCCCTGAGAAAATATCCAGAACTATATGGCTCATCATTCCAACCAGCAGGCCTGAAATGAAATGTTCAGGTATATGACCTCTTACAAAAAATATCAGTAATAATAACAATCCAGGGAACATCAAAGAATGTGTAATTCCTCTATGTCCTATAAAGCTTCTTACTGTCCCTCCGATTTTACGCGGCATTAATCTGGACAATAACCGGATGCCGCCCTGCCCTATCTTCACTATCATTGATATGGCCCTGAACTTATGGCTAATTGTACTATTAGCATTGTCTATATCCGGCAGCAAACTACCTAATATGGAACCGGCCATTACCAATACTACAGTCTCCGGTGCCACTTCCTGTAATAGATTTATGGCAATCATTCCTGAACATATTCCACCCAGCTTGTGTGTAGATCCTGTCATTATGGTTCCTTTCTGCTTTTATCTTACCTTATTGACGCCTGCCTATTCTTTTCCTGCCCTTTCTTTGATTCTGCAAGATAGCCTGTACATAACCGTCCAGCTTACACCCTGTGCATATATCATCCAATTTTTCCTGATCGGTTGCCTCTTGGGGATGCTTGCACAGCATATTACAAACATATTCCATAATTTCTACTGATTCCCGATACAATATATTGGTATCTTTCTTTTCTTCATTTTCTTGTTCAGATCCACGCTTTGTAATCGCTAATAAAATACTTATAACCACAATTCCAATTATACAAATAACGCCTACCCAAAAAAATGATACGCCATAGGCAATTAATGCTATAACAAACGCGTCATATCCATAAGATGGTGAGTTTCCAAATGAAACTCCTCTTATTAATGCATAATAAAGAGCTATAATTAACCATATAATAAATGGCATAAAGCAAATAAACCTTAAGATTTTTAGTACCCTCATTTTCATAAATTCCAGAATCCTTTCTTTGGATATACACAATTATTTGATAAATTTTACTTTAGCTGTTCACGAATTCTTTCCGACAACTCTGTTTCCCTACCATAACAGTTCTCTATTTCCTCTGCTGCTTGTTCTAATAACATTTTCAATTCGCCAATATTTTCTGAAATCTTTGCACCATCTTTTAACCAGCATCCTGTGCATACCTTTCTCTCAAAGTTCTGTTTTAAGAGTATGATTTCTTCCGGCTCCAATCCAGTATCTACATAAGTTGCTAATCTGTCAAAACTCTTTTGTACAGGGCAACCTATACAGCTTATAGGCTCGACACAGATATCTTTGCAATCCTGACTATTAGTTTCTTTTATTTCCCACCAGTTGTTATGATTAATTGTTAATCGTTCCATATTTTCCTTTCCCGGCATTGCCGTTAAACTTTAATTTACTCTCCAAATGATAACTCTGATTGTCCTATTTCATAGTTCATCCATAGTGTTTCCACCCTTGTTATCCCTGCTTCTGCCTGCGTTCTCTTATGTACTTTCTTCCACCTTGGCAGCAAATCGTTATATGTATCATTGTTATATCCGGATAGTAGGATTTTTCCCGGATGCTTTTGCAGTAGCTCTAATAACTCTATGTGGTCGGCATCTTCCATCTCATAACGGTATAAATAATTTTTCCGGGTACCGTGCAGATAAGGTGGATCTATATACATAAATACATCTGCTGTGTTATATCGCCTTATAAGTTCTACAGCTGGAAGATTTTCTATTTGCGCATTCTTAAGTCGTTCACTGGCGGCAAGTAATCTTTCCGGAAGGTTTCGCCATTCTTTCGTAGTATGTGGACTTGTACGTTGCTGGCTACTCCTAAAACCATTTCGATACAAGCTACTACACCCGAACCCTTGCCAACACCTGACAGCAAACTTTCTCGCTCTCTCTATATCCGATTCCTCCGGTATAAATTCACACGCTTTATAATACTCATCACGGCTAAACGGTGTCATATCAAGCATTACTGCTAATTCTTCGGGCTTTTCACGCACAATACGAAAATAATTAACCACGTTCCCATCTAAATCATTCAGTGTTTCAATTCGGGCCGGAGGTTTTGCAAAAAACACCGCCAAGCTCCCGGCGTATGCTTCAACATATACTTCGTGCTCCGGTATATATTCACATATCCAGGGAGCTATTCTGTTCTTTGCTCCTGGATACTTTAAAACACATTTCACTGCTTCACCTTCTTTCACTAAATTATTAGCTCTTTCTTAAACAACAAACTTAATCTGTCCGTTACTTTCGCTTTCAGTGTTGAGATTTGGTACCCTACTACCGACTTTCAAATACGGGCAATTCGCGCCTGCTAACTTCGCTGCCATTATTGGTACAACGCTGTTTCCACATCTTGCAACCTGTTTTGCAACCGGATATCTCTTCCATTTATAATCACGGTCAATAATGTAATCAGCAGGAAATCCTTGTGCTGCAAATAATTCCTTTGGTGTCAGCATCCGGAGGGTAATATCCACAATCACATAATCTATTCCATACACTGTGATTAAAGCGAACCTGTCTTTCGTCACTATAGTATGCAGCGGTTCATTAAGGCTCTGGCCAGTTCCGCATCCGTAATACTCCATGATAAGCGAAGCTACCATATTGCATTTTTCAGCTAACTCGTTTCTTATCTTCTGGCTGTCAACCATTAAAACTTTAATCTCTCCGAAATGCCCCGGACTCGTTGTAATTGTATGCAGCGGTTCATTTAAGCTCTGACCGGTTCCGGTTTTATAAAACTTTGTCAGAAATGCAGAAGCAAGACCATAGCGGTTACTTGTATCCACCGTATTTATCGGACCATTCAAATCCTGCCCTCTGGGTCCTCTTTCACCTGTTTCCGAATGATACTGAATCAGCCATGGCGTCAGCAAGCAGTGTTCATTCTTTGTAACAATAGTAGAAAGTGGATCATCTATCCCCCTGTTTCTATCCCTGGTAAAACCTGTCTGTCCCAATTGCATCATATATGGCGTTACCACTCCATACCCATGCTTTTCTGTTAAGGTCTTTAGCGGTTCGTCAATCCCCTGCCCACGGAAAATATCACCTACATGGTTAACGCATACAATAAAAGGTTCCTTATTATTGAATACAAATTTCTCAAGTCCTCTTGCAATCCGGTTCATTGTGTTTTCAGCCAATGGCTTTTTTCTTCCGAATATGGACTTTCCTAAATCTGAAAAATCCAATACCGTAGATACCGGAACCCACGGCTCCATCAATCCACTCTGTACCTGAATACTGTCTTTTTTTGCATGAGTCTGTTCTGGCCATATGATTTCCCTACCATCACACCTTGCAATCATGTACCATCTTTTTCTTGTTGTAGGTGCTCCATAATCTGCCGCTACCAGTTCCCGCCATTCCACTATATATCCAAGCTTTTTAAGCTCTTTGACAAATTTACGAAATGTTTCTCCCTTTCTTTCAAGTATAGGGATTCCATCATCATTAAGCGGTCCCCATGTTTGAATTTCTTCCACGTTCTCTGCCATAATAACATCAGGTTTCACCTGTTTAGCCCACATAATTATTGCCCATGGCAAAGCACGTATTTTTTTATCTTTCGGTTTTCCTCCTTTTGCCTTACTGAAATGTTTGCAATCTGGTGAGGCCCATAACAAAGCCACCTTTCTGCCTGCTGTAACTTTTCTCGGATTTACGCTGAAAATATCTTCCTGATAATGAACCGTTGCTGGATGATTTGTCTTATGCATCAATATGGCATCCGGATCATGATTTATAGCAATATCAGCACTTCTTCCCAATTCCATTTCAAATCCAACATCCGTACCACCACCCCCAGCAAACAAACTTACAAGCAATCCTTCTTCAACAATATATCCCATATGACTCCATTTCCGGCTACACCGTATTTTCTTTTTTTTTCATCATCATAGCTGCTTTTTAATATATGTTTACAGACTCTCCATCAAAATCGGCCACACTGGCAATTCTTATTACATCATCTTCGCACAAGCAATATACCGACAAATCTTTTAAGCTTGTTCCGTTATTTTCAAGATCCTGTAAAAATTCTAATAGCTCATTTGCATTCATACCTTCCATACTTTTATCTCCATTATTCTAGCGGCGTTATATCTGTTACACTCTCCCACTTTGCAATCAGAATATCTATATTGTGTTTTATATTGTAATTTTTCTCCGGTTCACATAGCTCCATTTTGCGCTTATAATTATATAAACTTTTTTGTATAGTTTCTTTTTCCCAAAAGTCAAAATCATCTTTATAATTTTTTTTATATTTATTTGATAACAATAGCCAAACAAAGCTGCTAAACAGCAGGCTAAGCAACATTACAGTTGTTACCAAAAGCATTATTAGTCTCACTTATTACCTTCCTTCTCAAGAATCATTTCTTTCACCTTGGTCAAATTTCTTATTGTCTTGCTCGTTTTATATTCATAATTCTCTTTTCAGCAACTTCACAATAGTTTTTTTCCTTTTCAAACAATATGTAATTTCTCCCTACATTCAGGCATGCAATTGCAGTTGTTCCCGATCCTCCACAATTATCTAAAACCAATTCTTCAGGATTTGTATAGGTCTTTATCAGGAACTCGCATAAATCCACCGGCTTTTGCGTAGGATGTAAGGGTTCATTCTGTGTATCTGTAGAAAAAACCTGAATGCTTCTGGGATATCTTTCTGTTGATTCATATAAGCATTCATTTTTCATTTCACCATAAACATTTGTCTGTAAATGTTTTCCTTTATAGGCTTTCTTAAGCTTGTGACCTTGTGTCTTTTGAGGGTTGTAATTGCATTGTTTTTTATAAAATACACTTATAATTTCATGATTTCTCATTGGTTGCTTCCTGGCATTTAAAAATCCTGTGCCTTTCACTTTATCCCAAATCCAGTCATATTTATAATTCTTAAGGTTGCTTAGTCTTAACATGCTGCTAAAGGGTTCACTCCCAAATAAAACGATCGCACCATTTTCTTTTATTACACGATTGTACTGATCCCAAAGTGGTTCAAACGGTATTATATTATCCCAGTTGCATCGTGTAGTACCATAAGGGAGGTCACATAAAATCATATCTACACTTCCATTTGGTATTGTTTTCATACCTTCCAGACAATCCATATTATAAATTTTATTCACTTCCATCATCACTTCGATCAAAATTCTGACTCCTTTTTTTCAACCGCCCATTATGTGCCTGTCTCCTATGCGCAGCTCTGATTGGTACTTAAGCAATTTGAATCACCCACTTGTCCAATACTTTTTTTATGTATGGTTTTGATGTATCCACCAAATCGTAAAATTCTTTTCTCATATCATCAAGCGTGTCATAACACCAGAAAAAAAACAGCCTTTCATCAGTTATTATCTTATCAAATTCTTTTTCAATATCTTCTTTGTGTTTTATTACCCAGTCTTCCATGTTTCTTCTCCTCTCTGAAATACTATCTATTTCTTCAAAGTTACAGGAACCGGATTGAGTAGGTTTATTATTTGAATTATTAAAGTAATTAATATTCGATTTCAAAATATCCAAAAAGTTATTATATTTAATAAATACCGGGATACCATTAACATATTTTAAGCAATCTCCTATTTCATAAGAAACTGTATAAATACTCTCTTTTTCAAGCTTTTCATTTAAAATCATTGTGTATCCTCTTTCCAAACATACCATGCATTTGAAAAAATCATTTATATAGCAGTTGTTATTATTGGAATAAGGAAAATGCTCCTTTAATTCCTTCCCGGTAAAAAGAAATTCCTTGCCATTCTTCTTATGAAGCGCCCTATATACAAAGAAGATTGAGATAGCAGTGATCTTTTCTCCTTTATAAAAAAGACCCTTTTTTACATCTTTTGGAAGAAACAGACTATCATATGCAATTCTGTACTTTTTTATTTTTCCCCTTCTCCTTTTGAACTAATTTTTTGCTGTTGACATCCTTTTTTCTACTATTTCAAATGCCTGTTCAGAAAATATAAACTGAAATAAGCTGCTCCCTGTTACGCTGTCCATTTTTATATTTCCCTTGATGATAATTACGACCGGATTTCCATACCCTACATCTGTTGTTGTTGTACCTTCCAGATTTATTGTTTCCATCCCCAGCTCAGTAAGATCGTGTATCAGTGACGTTCTGTCACTTGATGTCAGATATCCAATCGTTTCCATCCTTAAAATGTATTGCCTGGCTAACTGACTGATATCCTCTTTGGTATTAACCAATTGCATAATATTTAGATATGCCATCATAATAATGCTCAGGGCCAGAATACATATGCCGACTGATAATATATCCATGACAGAACCTGTTTTCTTACCAAACCTGTTTGGTTTACCTAACTTGTTTGGTTTACGAAGCTTGCTTGGTTTACTCATATTTGTTTTGGTACGCACAATATTTCTATTGTGCGTACCTCCTCTCCCTTCCGGCGCCATCAGGTTCCGCCTAAGATTCCTGTGGCTTTCGTTGTCAGGCTGGTTACTATCGTTGTAATGAACGTAGAAAGCTGATCCTTCATTACAACACATAACAGCAGGGCTATTATACATAGTCCTACAGTGACCAGTATGCCGTCTATCCCTGCTCTCTTCCGGAACATGAAACCACGAACCTTTTCTTCTACTTTGTTTAAAAGCAGCATAATTCTCATTTTAAAATCCTCCTCTAATTTGAATTTTTTATTGTAATTTTTATTACCTAAAATTGTACGGCTGCAGTAAACATCTGCATTACGCAGGCATATATGACTACTGCTAATATGGATGTCATGACACCTAATAAATAAAATGTTACTTTTCTATCCAGATCTGTTTTCTTTTTTTGAAGGACAATGCTTTCCATATCTTTTATCTGCTCTGATATATCAGCTAACAGTTCTATTGCCTGTCCGGATTCCAGGGCCTGAAGTATGATGATGCACAGGGAATCTATATAGCGATTATCAAATTTTCCCTCAAAATGTTCCAGGGCTTCCCTTACATCAGCCTTTAATATAATATCCCCTGTCAGATCCATCAAAGCATTCCGCATCCGCTTATCCGTCACACTCCCATAGCACTCAGCAAGTGCATCTGTTACATGGACACCGGAACGTATCTGTACTGCCAGTGCATTGAATAGCAGTTGTATTTCCGGAAGCAGCTTCTCATTATCCTTCTTATTTACATACAGCAGATACATTTTGGCTGCCTGAAATCCAATTATGGAAAGGATTATGGAAGCCAGGAAGTGAAGCCTTGCACCAGCCCAGATACCCAATACTGCAATGGTCAGGTTAACAGCATAGTACCGGATGGGATCCATCTTATTTCCAAGGTGGTAAGAGGCACCATTTTTGTCTAAAAAGCTCTGGATCTTCTGGTAATCAAACCAACTTCTTTTCCGTTCTCTCAGTTCATTGTTTATCCTCTGATATGTCCGGACCATCAGCTGCCCGGGCTGATAATTACGGGCTATGATTACCAGGAGCGAAAAGCTTAAGATACCTGTAAGAACAGCAAGTACCTGTATGCCCATATGAAGCGAATCAAAATTCATTTTCATCCCCCTTACCTATCTGTGGTTGCTATCTGCCAGTAAAATGCTATCAGTAAAGCAATAACTACAACTACAACAATCTGCCCGATCAGTGTTTGGAATAAGATTGACCATATGGAGACTTCCAGCATCTGATCAACTACAATAAGTACCACAAATAGCATTATGCTCAGGATAAACATATTTACCATAGATTCCTGAGCCAGACCCTTTCTTTCCTGACAGGCTTTCATATAATCCTGTATGATCCTGCGGCTACTTCTTACTACAATAGTAAAATCCGCAGAATATCTGGAACAAATCTCTATGCTCTTTATCACCTCCTTAAATTTAGGATGTTCAATTTTATCTGATAATGTAAGCAGAGCCATATCTGTATTTCCCGAGGTTAGCGCTTCATGATAGCATTCATCCAGAGCACTTTTTAACGGTTCCTGCATGTACCGGCTTACCTGGTTTAGTATTCCAGTAACTTCACCGGCCGTTATGCTGTAATTTCCAAGTATGTTCAGAAATTCAAGCAGGTTTTTGTCAACTGCTTTGTAATTTCTATGGATCAGAAGACTTTCTGTTAAATGCAGTACCAGTGATAAGATGATTGCCGATACAAATCCATAAATCCAGTTGTTTCCCAATAAATTACTTATAAAATAAATGGAAGCTGCAGCCAGAATACGTATGATTAACCATAATTCCGGATTCAAAAAGGTAAATATCCGACCTAATCCACTGTAAATGAAACGTTTCCGGATCCTGTTTATAATTCCAATCCGGGTTTCAAATAACGCCAGGTTCCTTTTATGCTCTCTTTCCCTGTGCAGGGAAGCATTGTCAAGTGATTCATACGCCTCTTGCAGCTTTTTCCTAAGAATCCGACTTTTATTTAACAAGTAAAACATTCCTGTAAATCCAAGGAATAAGCATAGGAAAATAACAATTTTTAGCTCTGTCATGAGCTGTCACCCCCTTTCCCGGATGCATGTCCCGTCTCTCCTTTAGACGACTGGTTCCAGACCGCCAAAACCTTACTGGCATTTTCTCTTCCCATGCTGACAGCAATATTTATATGTTCATATGCCTTTTCCCTGTCTTTTTCAGTACCTTTCCCCTCATAGTACATAACTCCAAGCCTTTCATGGAGATAGGCGGTCATATCCCCTCCATGGTCCAGGCACTTAAGATATCCCTTTAATGCAACATGATACAATTCATGGGCTTTTCTCTGATCAGGAGCCACTACGGTACCCATTTCATACAGCTTTGCCAGTCCGTCACAGGCAATTACATTGAGGTCTGCAGCCTCCTCCTCTAAAAGTGTGATTGCTCTCTTTTCTCCTTTTCCGACTTCATTAACTGCATTTTTATATTTTGTAGTCCACTCAGCACGCCAGTTTGTTGCAAAAACAGGTATATAACGGATTTCATTTTGGTCTTCATTCCACCCTTCTATACTGCAGACCTGATTTACCTTGAATTTTTCCATATATATGACAGTCTGAAAGCAGTCCATCATACGCATTAGTTCATTCCTTCCGTATTTGCTTGTATACATTGCATAATCTACGATCTTATGGATTGCCCTTGTAGCATCAGGTGCGTGGACCGTAGCGGCACATATCTGACCTGTACAGGCGGCATTCAGCAAATACATTGCTTCATCACCTTTTACCTCTCCTACAATAAAAAAATCTACATCCATGGTAAGTCCCGCAATACTGATATTCTTCAGGTCATAGTTTACCTGGCTTTCTCCGGTTCCCGGAAGAGAGTGCAGGAACATCATGTCAGGATGTGTTTGTGTTGTGAGCTCATCCGCCTGCTGTGCAACAAGTACAGATATATTATCAGGAAGCGATTCTTTCAGGGCATTGAGAAGCGTTGTTTTTCCGGAAGAATTGCTGCCACATATAAGTGTAGAGCCGATCCGGAAGCGCTCTTTCAATATTTCTGCTGTTTCCTCATCCAGGACTTCCATGTCCACCAGCTCCTTAATCTTAGGAAACTTCTTAGGGACCTTTCGTATGCATAAATACGGCTCTTTGTAAGTATTAATTAATGGCATTGTAATAGTGAATCGTAATATAAAGTCCGGGTGACTTTCTGTATCTGTAAAACGTTGTATCGCATTTACGTTTGATATATTTACCTGATTCTTTGTTGCTACAAGTTCAACAAAATGCCTATATTCTTTTTCTGATTTAAAACATACGCTGGAATTTTGTCTCTCCCCCTTTCGTTTGATCCGGATATTATCGTATCCAACACATCGTATATCTGATATTTCCAGATCATCAATTAGAGATGAAAGTTTGGAATATCCGAAAATATATTGTTCAAAGGACGTTATCACTTCATCTGCAGCTTCATCCTCTACAGAATAATGAAGGATAAGATGCTCCCTCACTCCCGTCATAAAATCTTCTTTCAATTTCATACCTTTACGCAGCTGTACCAGTTCAATTTGTTTTGTTGCTGTATAATCATCAAGCAGACAGGTGAGTAATTCGTCAGCAGACAGCGCCGTTTCCTGCTGGCTTCTCTTTATTGATATTCTTTTAAAGGTGCCTTCTTTTTTACTCAAAACATACCCTCCAGTTTTCCTGCCAGGATCATAATTCCGCCTCCGATAGCAATAAGTATTGCGATAAATAACAGGATAGCGGCCACTGTCTTAACCCCTCTTAGTAATATGTTGGTAACTGTATCCTGTTCATATATGATCACCGTTTCTTCTGCCAGTCCGGCTTCCTTGCGGTCTGATTCCTCTTGTTTTATTCGCTCTTCGTCTGCTTTATAATCCTTATATAGTTTCATCTTTTTTTGAAAAATCCCTTCTTATTCACTATTTTCACAGGCAGATAGTCCTTAAGAATTACCTCTGCTTCCGGAAAGCTGCTGCTGGTAAACGGATCCTCCGTGTATTCGAGGAAATGTACACTTGGTAATCCTCCCATTCCTGACTTGACCTCCCGTCTTATACCAGGTCTGGTAAAATTGAAATAATAGTGATAGTTCTCCATTTCTTCACCAACTGACTTAAGTACCTTTCCGGTACTCTCCACCTCCCAGGGCTTGCTGCCAGATATAATTATACGTTCCTTCAATGCTTGAAAAATAGTACTGTTACAATCGTGGTAACATCCAAAATCAACTATTATAAAGTTATAAGCTTTTTTTACCTTTGTATTTATCTCTTCACCAGGCACATCCGGATAATAGTCCACCCCTTCAATAGCAAAGTAATTATCTATTGTCTTTACATCAAATTCACTTTGTATATTTTTGAAAGCACCTGATAAATTACTCTCCACTAAAGCAACCATATACCCTTTATTTCTCAGATAATTACTAAGTATTATGGCGTTATGTGTTGTACCGATATGATTACCGGCACCGGCAAATCCGATTGTCACCCGGTCTGCTACCTGTCTTATTACCTCCTGGGCAGCTGAGGATCCTTTTCCCTGATTTTTTATAGCTTGTTTGAAACGCAGTGCATCTTTGTATTGCTTTCCTGCAGTGATGCATATTTTTAGTTCTTCACTGATTACATTAAAATCATTGGTGTTTATCATGTCATAAATGCTCATCTGGAAACACCTTTTCAACAACTCATCACCTTCCGGCCGGGTTGGCGCTAAAATGATGATCCTTGTCTGTGAGGCCATAATTCTAAGCATTTCAAGGGCCTCTATAATCTCATCATCGGTGTCTTGTAAAGCATCCAGATCCAAAATAAAATGTTCCAGACCAATAAGCTTATCCAGGTTTTCCTTTATATATTTATTTACATACATTTCCCTGGATATTTCACATCCTTCTAATATGTTTTCAGTCTCCTGTATTGTCTTTAATATCACCTGCTGATAAGCTGGGGATGATACATAAAATACCATTTCTTACCCGCCTTTCCTGATGCTTTCTTCTACTTTTTTCAGCTCCGGGCATATGATATATCTGATCATCCACGGAACCGATACACTGATCTTACTGGCATATTCACGTAACCATCCATATAATTCTTTATCCGGATATACCATTACACTTTTCTCTTCACTTTCCCCTTTATTTCTGTGGAATTCTACAAAAATGCCAGATTTATTGTCTTCATCAAACTCTTCCCTGCTTTCCTGCAGCAGCTTCTTTATTACAATACTGTCTTTCGTTATATGTATTTTTTTTGATAGCTCCCTTAATAAGGCATATTCCTCCCTGGAAAAGAGCACTCTTACCGGTTGATATTTTTGTTCCATTAATTTCCCTCCGTTACCTCATTCAGTATTTCAAAAAAAGAGGTTCCTGTTTTGATGCTTTGATATTGGTCATATATGCCAAAGATGATCAGCAGTATGCAAACCGCTATGACGATCAACGACTTTATATTTTTCTGATTACTCACCTTATCCCCCTTTCCAAGTTTGTATCAAACTTAGTAAAAGCTCCAAAAATTCTTGGTTTCGCTAAAAACCTTTATGATCTCGAACTTATCGGTTTTATATTTTGTATAATTTTTCTTGTTCGGATCGTTGACCAGAAAATATCCATCTGCTGTGCTCCCCCTTATTACAATAAAATGTCCTCCGCTTGTGAAAATACCTGGTGCCATACTTGCGATGACCGGATGTCCTGCTTCCAGCTCTTCCATTACCTTTAAGAGATCCCTCCCCAGGTTGCTGCATTTTAAATTATAGTTTGTTGCACATGCCTGGAAGATGCCCCAGCTGCTTCCAGCTCCCGGGACGTAATATTTATCCCCTGTATATTTAACAACATCCGGAGGTGTGATCGCCTCTCTTTTCAGATATGATACTACCATTGCTATACAGGTCGGTGCGCATCCGCTTGATGCTATGGTCCCGCTCCCATATTTGTTCTTATAGTCTGTCTGATAATATGCCGGTACCGGCATCCCGGTTTCCGGGACGTATCCAAGATTTACACTAACCTCATATTCCCCATACAGACCTGTCAGGGATATATTTTCATACCCCACATATCCTATGTACATCTCAAAAGACAACAGATATAATTCATACTTGTTGCTGTCACTGCCAAAGAATATTTCCGCTGCCTCTTCCGGAGTAGCCAGGGCATTGTATACGCGAAATTCAGTATCTTCTATCTTCGTGGTGGCAATTTCTGTTATTGAATCAAAGAACATATATGCAACTTCCCTGTCAAGGCTTCCCGTTCCGTTAATCAGGTCATCTGTTGCATGTGTATAATATGCCATGAGATAAGCCGGATTTATCCCGTATTTGGAAATCGTGACCTGTATTTCTTCCGGTACCGCTTCGTAGGACAGATATTGCACCGGTCCGGGATCTAGACCTTCTTCAATTGCAGCAGCAGCTTCCCTTTCCCTCTTTCTATTTTCTGCTTCTCTATTCCTGTTTTCTTGCTCTATACGAAATCGCTCACTGTTAAATTGCTCATATAGGCGCCCCTGCAGCTCTTCCATTCCCGGATATAATACCTCGTTCATGTAATCATTGTAATATTCTGCTGCTGTCTGGTAATTTGCAGAACTTGTAACATCTTCCTTAATGCTTTTTATATTATTTAAATCAAAGAAAGATAATAACTTTGAAAATACTGTACATATTAACAATACAAAGGACAGTATACCAATGAATATTCCTTTTATGACCTTTCCGGTTGACTTCGGATTTTTTATTGCAGTCACTGCAATCATTGTAATAGGTTCTGCCATTATCGCCCTCCTGCAGTTCCAAACATTTCCAAAAACTTTTCTCTCACATCCACACGTATAGGTACCCTGACATTTCCAGAAAACAGGATCCCTTCTCCCCTGTTTTTTGCCAACAAAAGATTCTCTTCCTGCTCCGTCAGCTTAAGCAGCTTAGTGGTCGCTTCCAGATTCTTTCCATCGCATCCCATTATAAGCTTATAGCAGCTGTTATCTACCAGGGCCTCTCCATACAGCTTTACTTTTTCGTTTAAAACATCATTAACTGAATGTGTAATGAACATGAGGCCACACTCATATTTTCTGTCCCTCTTGCTGATATTCCGCAAAAACTTCATAAGATCAACCATTTCCGGATCTACGAACAGATATCCTTCATCTACGCCAAACAAGACTTTTTCTCTTCTGTTCTTTGACATTTCACCCCATGCCCAGGATGTTATATTGTAAAATTGCGCTCTCTTGACTTTTTCATCAACCTCCAACAGGTTTGATGTGTCAAGTACCACGAATTTTGATCTTGTCTTTAAATTTGTATAACCGTTCCAAATAAACTTGTCCGCTCCCATTCCGATAGGAAACAGCAGATCAGCCAGTCTGTTATATATGTTTGCTTCGTATTCTGATAATTCTTTATTAGCAATTTTTTTTAAAACCAGATCATACAGGTTCTGCATAATGGGAAATTCAGTATTTTTTATTTTATTTACATCAGTCTCCCAGGTAATGCCAAAATTTTCGTATAATTCAATTAAACATTTTTCTAATGCTGTGGAAATTCCTGAATCGAATTCTCTTTCCCCAAAATACAGTTTAAAGAATATCCGCAGGCTCTGTATATGTAAAGCAAGCGCAGATTTCTTAACCTTTTTTTTATCCTGCAATTCTTCATCATCCTCTAACCTGACAGCTCCCTCACTGACCTGCAGGGGATTTATAATTCCATTGTCTCCACCGGTGCAATCAATGATATCACCGTCTATATTCTTATCTTCTGCAAGGCTGACATATTCCTGTTCCGGATCAAACAGGATTATCTTGGTACCGTAAGCCAGTTCTTTCACAAATAATGTTTTCAGGACTGTGGATTTACCAACACCGGGAATACCGGTTATAAACCAGTTTGAGTTTGTACGGTCTTTACTGCGCTGCCACATATTTAACAGTACAAGTTTATTAGTGAATGTCCTTGCCAGGTAGTAGCCTCCATTGTCATTAATTCCTGAGTTCGCC
>Ga0153949_1000199_pt1 | contig 20055 bp, 12 predicted proteins | sample TSNJ033MetaG_FD_104705 | JGI IMG/M metagenome (GOLD analysis project Ga0153949, IMG submission 104705) | Attine ant fungus gardens microbial communities from New Jersey, USA - TSNJ033 MetaG | ecosystem: Host-associated > Fungi > Mycelium > Unclassified | place: USA: New Jersey, Wharton State... | reverse complement strand
TGTATAATGCAATCCGGTACGGAAAGATCTGCCCCTACTGCAAGATGAAGCTGCAGGAGGAAAAAGGAGTGGACAAGCCGGACGGCTTTGAGCCGCCGATTGAGCTTTTGGAAGAGGAGATCAAGCCGGTATGCGGCTGGCTGGTATGTATCACCGGGGCCAGGGTCGGGATGGACTATAAGATTCACAGCGGCAAGAACTTTATTGGCCGGGGCGATGACATGGATGTCCAGATTCTGGGAGATAACGAGATTAACCGGAGGAATCATGCCATTATCGTATATGACCCGAAAAACCGTAATACCATGCTGCTGCCGGGGGATTCGGAAGGCCTGGTGTATTTAGGTGAAGATGCAGTCTATGTTCCGACAGAGGTTAAACCATATGATACGATTGAACTGGGGAGAAGCCGTTTCTTATTCATCCCTCTGTGCGGTGAAAATTTTGAATGGAAAAATAACGTATGATGAATGTAACAACAGAATGGATCCTGATCGGTGGCGCAGTGCTTCTTCTGTTCATCCTGCTTAGCCTGCGGATGGACTTCTGGTTCCGGTTTTCCGGGAAAAAGCAGAAAGATGAAGGATGGGCATTCGGCCAGACCACCGGAAATAAAGAAATCCAGGCAGATCAGATTCAGGTATATCAGAACCAGGCCGGCATCATGGCGGTACTGGCGGATGGAATCGGTAAAGAAAATACCGGTAAGGTTGCTGCCCAGGTGGCAGTCGATGCCGTCCTGGATGCATATGAGCCCTACCATGTCCTGAATAATCCGGAATATCTGTTCCGGACTGCCTTTTTAGAAGCTCACAGCCGGGTTCAGCGTACCATCGGGGAACGCCGGGGCGGTGCGAGTCTGGGAGCTGTTTTCATGAATGGAAAGCAGCTTTATTACGCATTGGCGGGAAATATCCGGATTGCCTTGCTTCGCAATGGTGAAATCATTCCGGTCAGTAAAGGCCAGACCATGAATGTACTGGCAAAAGATGCCTATAAGGGCGGTCAGCTCTCCAAACAGGAGACCATCTGGAGCCAGGAGGCGACCCGGATCTGGAATTATCTGGGCAAGGATGGATTTCGGGAGATTGAAGTATCAAAACCGCCAATTGTTTTAAAATCAGGTGACATTGTACTGATGGCCAGCCAGGGCATTTATGAAGAATTATCATGGGCCGAGATCGAAGAAATCCTGTTAAAGGATCTGACAATCAGAGCGAAGGCGGACAGTATTGTCATGGAAGCAGAAAAGAAAACAGCACCGGATAAAGAAAATGGAACCGTGTTGCTGCTAGCAGCGGAGGTCACAGATGAGAAGAATCAATTCTGAATTTCAGACCCGGCATCTGTCAGAAGAGGGGCAAAAGCTTACGAACCGGGATTATTTCGGATTTGTTGAGATGGATGATTATGCCTGTTATGTTTTGGCGGACAGTCTGGATGAAGATATGGAGGCCAGCAGTGCCCGTCTGGTAGTGGAAAGTCTGATTCGCAGTTTTGTGGAAAAACCCACTATGGGAAAACGAATCTTAAACGGTTACATGCATCAGGCGCACCGGGAGCTGACAAAAGAGCGGTCCGGCATGCGCCTAAAAGCATCGGTGGTGATGGTGATTACCGACTACCGGAAGGTCCGCTTCTGCCAGACCGGAAACAGCCGGTTTTACCTGATCCGGAACGGCCGCTATCTGGAGCAAAGCCATGACCAGTCCCTGACCCGGAACCTGATTGAAGAAGAACGGCTTTCCATGGATCAGGCCGCCCTTCATGAAGAACGGAACAACCTGTATTCTTACATGGGCGTCCGCGGTAAGCTGGACGTGGTAATCTCGCCTAAAATCCGGCTGGAGGATGGGGATATTCTGGCCCAGCTTACCAGGGGTGTGTGGGAGAACTGCAGTGACGGTGAACTGCTGCAGGCGGCGAATGATGCCAAAGAGCCGCAGGATATTCTGAACCGGGCTGAGGATCAGATTCTGGGAAGACAGGAAGACGTAACGGAAATTGATAATTATTCACTGGCTGTTACCCTTGTCAGCAAAGTCTATCAGTCCCCAAAGAAGAGACTTACATTTAAGAAGGTATTAATGATTGTGATTCCGGTTCTCATTGTTATTTGTGCAATCTCGATAGCATTTTACCTGCGGTACCGCAGCGTAAAAAATAAGGAATATCAGTTGGATCAGTATATGGAAAGCGGTGAACAGTACCTTCGCTATGATAATTATAAAAAGGCGGCAGAGGAATATACCGAAGCAAAGAAACTGGCAACTTCCCTGAAGCGGTCCGATGATGTAACAGAAGCAGACCAATATCTCAAACTGACCGACCAGATCATCCTGGCTGACGAGGCATTGCTTGCCGGAGAACATGTAAAGGCCCAGGAACTGTATCTGTCGGCAAGAGAATTATCCGTCAATTCCGGTAATGTCGGCAAAAAATATATTGACTTACAGTTAGATCAAACCAAAGACTATATCGAAGTTTATGATTTGATCACGGCAGGTGAAATAAAAGAAGCTAACGGCGATATAACGGGAGCCATAGAAGCTTATCACCAGGCCAAAGAGAAGGCGGCGGCGCTATATGCCAGGGAGGCCAAAGAAGAAGCCCTGAAAAAGCAGACAGCTGCCGAACAAAAACAGTCTTCGGCAAAACAGGCCGAGGAAGCCGAAGAAGCATCCGCCAGAAAAGAGGCCCAGGCGGCAAGGGAGCAGCAGGAAGCAGAACAGAAGGCAGCAGAAGAAAAAGAAAAGGAATCCCAGGCTGCTGAATTGGAGCTGCAGAACCAACAGAAAGCTAATGACCAGAAAAATGCGATTGAACTGGAGAATAAAGGGAATGAGCTGATGGCAGCCGGGCAGTATCAGCAGGCGATTACCTTTTACCGGACGGCTCAGTCCATCTATGAACGGCTGGAGATGTACAGTCTGGTAATCAGCTTAGAAGATAAGAAAGATGCCGCCCAGGCAGGGATCGATGCAATCAGGGAATCAGAAGCGGCAGCTGCTGCCGAGACCAAGGACCCCAAGCTGGCAGGGCCGGGGCAATAAGAGGAGACTTAAGCGATGAGCCAATATACCTATACATTAAATCCGGGGAAAGAACAGACCGATAAAAAACATGCTTATAAAAGAAGCCAGCTGGAGCAGATGACAACCTTTCAGCTGCGGGAAATATGCCGGAAAGAACGTCTGGTGACGACCTCGGTTGCCCCTTTGGACAGAGAAGGGTTTATTCGCTTGATTATGCGTTTCCGCGGGCAAAAAGATTATCGGCATATTGATGAGTTCTGCGAAGGTGGTATGGAACGGATTCAAGGTGTTCTGGACCGGCTGCCGCTTCATACGGTACAGGATGGCGGCATCCGGATGCCGGCCAGTCTGGTTCTTTATAACAATATGGCGATGGACGAACTGGATGGCGGATTGACACAGTCAGCAGGGGTCCCGCTGTACGAAGGGAACCTGCTGCTGGTAGACGAAGCTTTCCGGGTGCATACCTGTCTGTTTTTGAAGCAGGCAGGCAACGATTACTTTATCAGTAAGGGAAAGGACGTGCCAATTGTTGCTCCGGAAAAACACCAGTATTCGATCCTGTATTTTCCGGCAGAGCATATCTCAGAATACCTGTATGAGCAATACTGGGGGATGGAAAGCCTTTTTCCGGGAACTGTCAGCTGTATCCGGATTCCCCTTCTGGATATGGTAGTAAAAGATGCCGAAGAAACCCAGCTGCCACTGGTGATTGACTTTGGCAGCTGCAACACCACCATGGGAATCTGCCTGCAGGATGGAAGCCGGAAGATCGCGGTCTCCGGAAATGGCCATGTAATTCCCAGTGTGGTTGGTATTGCGGGGATGCACAATGAGATGCCCCAATATGTCTTTGGCCATGAGGCAACGATGGTAAGCCAGGGGAATTATCAGGATCAGGATGTGCCGGTATTTTATGATATCAAGCGTTGGATCAGTGATCCGGCCAGAGATGAAAGTGTCATCTTAACCAATGGAGTGAAGGTGCTGGTCAACCGGAAAGACATGCTGCAGGCATTTTTCCAATATCTGCTGGAGGAAGCAAGAAAACAGTTTAAGTTCCAGTTCCGTTATGTGCAGCTTCTGGCACCCATCCGACAGAAGGAAAAGTTCCGGGAATTGTTCCAGGAGATTTTGCCGGAGGTGGAGATTGACTGTAGTCTGGATGAGGGAATGGCAGTACTGTTTTCCAGTATTGATAAACTGGTTGCAGGCGGGAACTATGAACCGGATCACTGGTATCATGCATTGATCGTAGACTGTGGCGGCGGAACGACAGATCTGACTTCCGGGCAGTTTCGGATTCACAGCGGCCGGGTTTCCTACAATATTGACCTGAGGACCAGTTTTGAGAATGGAGATACCAATTTTGGCGGGAATAACCTGACCTACCGGATTTTACAGCTTTTGAAAGTTAAAATCTGTCAGACGATTTCACCAAACGATATATGGGAAGGACAGAACTTAGAAAGTGCTTACCGGAAGGCAGAACAGATACTTCCTACGGCTTTTCGGGATTATGCCGAGAAAGGGCGGGATGAATACTTTTACGTTAAAAATAATTATTACTATCTGTTTGATCTGGCGGAAAGAATCAAAGAGTCATTCTTTCAACAGGGTTTTCAATACGAACTGTGGATAAGTACAGTTGAAGCGGCAAAGGATGTGGAAGGTGACCGGTTATTCTTAGATAAGTGGAAGCTTTCTATTATAAAAAACGGGAAGATGATGCGGCTGGAGAAGAATATTTCGTTTCAGCTTTACTTACATCAGATCGAGATTTTGCTGCGGCCAGATATCTATCAGATTATGAAACGATTCCTGGAACCAAAGTTTTATAATAATGAACTGCAGAACTACGAGATGATAAAGCTGACCGGACAGTCCTGCAAATCCAGACTGTTTGAAGAAGCGCTGAAGGAATACGTTCCCGGAATCCGGATTCAGAAGAGTGGGCAGGAGCAGAAGGGGACGGAACTGAAGATGTGCTGCCTGGAGGGCGCATTATCCTATTTCTTTAACTGCAAGCTGGGATATATGAAGGTCAGCCAGAGCTATCATGTGGGCGCATTGCCCTATGAGATCATGGCTTATACCCATGAAGGAAAAGAAAAGACACTGGTACATAGTCTGGATAGGGAAGACCACATCGGGTATATCTCCCGGTTTATGGTCGGCAAGCAGCTGGATATTCATCTGCTGGACAGCTCAGGAGAAAGACTTAAGACATACTACTATGAATGTGGCATGAACCAGTTTGAGCGGACCACCCAGGAAGCAATCAACGAAGCGTATGCCGGTACGGTTATTCAGGAAGAAACCGATATTATCCAGGAAGGCGAGATGAAGTTCTTTGTCTGGGTGAGCAGAAAGCGGTGGGGATTCAATGTACTGCCGGTGCTGCGGGAGCAGGAGCTGCTGTATAAGGGGAAAGAGACGTTTTTTGATTTTGAGGATGATACATGGGAAGAGAACTTTTTTGATGGAATAAAGTAAGGAGGAAGTCATAGAGGATGAGCCCGGCAGAAAGAAACAGCCAAATGAAGCAGATGATTCGCAATGAAATTCAATCAATTGGCAATATGGGGGAACGAGTAGTATTTAAAGAATTGATGGAAGAGATATTTCTGTCACTTTATGAGACAAATGAGCAGATGTATCAGGAGTTAGAACAACGGGTGATGGAGGAATTATCATTCGATATGAACCGATATTTAATTAAGACAGGACTTATTGAGAAACAGTACATGGACTGCACGCATCATTTAATGTTCCCCATTGACGAAATGGATTTGACCGATCCGACATATAAACTATCAGACATTGTTGGAGGTATCCGAGAAAATGGAAACTATACCTTGATGAAAATTATGATTCAAATGGACTATATGCAATTGCAGGAACTTTGGGAACAAAACTACCAATTTCAGGGAATATTGGAATTAAAGAATAAGGGGAAACAAGAGTTTACAATAGAACTGAGGCCCAATATAAAATATTTATCCGTCATCAGCCATCTGTATCAGCTGTTTAATAGAAATGGGATTCCTTGGCAGACGGTTAATATACCATATCTTTACAAAATGGTAGATGTGATTATTACTGAGTTACCTGAAGGGGTAAAAGGGGATGAGACTATTTTGCGGTTCCAAATTGATTTTGGAAAATATAGTCCTTATGTACATTATGATTTAGTGCCTGTATGGAATATAGAAAAAATAAAATTAAGTACAATTGGTTTTCCGGTTCCCTGTGAAGATCACAAAAGTTTTGAACATATTGTGTCAATCGGCAATCATGGTGAAGAACACGCGTATTTAATTGATGAAGATACAACAATTAAAAATATATTTCAACGGGGAAACAAACTTTTTGTTACAAGCCAAACGGATGAAGCGAAAAAGTGGAACATTTATATGATTAGAAATGCTATGGAAAAAAAAATCGACCATTATACCTATCCGATTATGCAGAATTTAAGAACAGAGAATTTCTCAGAGAAATTTCAGCGGAAGTGGAATCAGGAGATAAAGACAAAAACGGAGTTGAAGCGTTTTATTAATGGTTTTGAATTGGAAGATTATTTGGTATTTCGTGATTGTATAGTAAAAAAATATTTTGATGGAGAACCAGAGACTTATTGCATGAATTCTTTTATTGAAGATGAAATCAGAAATACCCAGAACGCTATGAAGTTAATTCTTTATTTTATACCAGGTTCGCATGAACCATGGTTAATTCGGGATATTGCAAGTTTTATCGTATCAGAGGTTCAAAGAATTTATCCGGAGTATGAATGTGGAGGTAAACTTCTATGAATTACCTGTGGGAAATAGCATTGGAAGCAGAGCGAGTCGGAATAAAAGCGTCTGATATCCGATTCCTGCATGCTGAAAAGGGAAGCCCATACATGGAACTTTCATTGGAGTACTTGAATCAGGAGGATATCCCAACCAATAAAGAGATAGAGGTAAATACTTATTATCGGTTTTACTCTATTTTCAAGAATGCTTATCAACCGGAGAGAAACGAGAATAAAGAGCTGTTGGACAGCCTGACAAATCTGATCTTACATATACTGACTGAAAATGATGTGCGTAAAGGCATGACAAAAAAAGAATATTATAAAAAGATGCTAAAAAATAATATCATCAGTCATGTTTTCGGCGAGGATGCCAAAACTGCATTTCTTTTATTTGACAGGAATCAACAGGAGCAATTAGTTGAGGGCTGGATCAGAGCTTATCAAACGGGGAGTTCGTTAACTTTATTTACTGATATGATTCATCAGTTGATTCGAGACAGTATTATATATCATAGCAATGATTCACCAAATGAGATCATGCTATATACCAGTGATAAAAAAACATGGGAGCTGGAACAAAGATTACAGCTTATTGTCGATACTTTTTTAGATATTCGTTATCAGGTAGAGATATTTTACGAATATCATTTCGGGATATTGGGAGTTAACGAAACTATGGTAATTGATGAAATCGCTTTGTATTGAAGAGAGGAGAAATGCTATAGATGTTCAGTTATATATATCCGATATTTGAAAGAAAACGACTTTTAAAAAATGAAATGCTTGAAAATTTGAGGGATTTTCCCCGTGATTTATTTCATATTTTCTATCAAAACTACAGTAATGGGATTCTTACAGGAGCCGAATTATCGGTCAAGGATGATTACTTGGTGCTGCACCCTGGTATTCTTTACTGGCGGGGAATACCCTATGTTATGGGAAGCAGTACAATGATTATGTATCATCCGACTGCAAAAACTTCGTATTTTAAGGTGAAATTTTTAGAAGAATTACAAGGGGCAGAAAAGCAGGAATATTTAACCCGGATTTATATTGATGATGAACCAGCTAATCATAAGAATGAAATAGAGCTTGCCAGATTTAAGCTTCAGGAGGGAGCCAGATTAAGAGATAAATATACGGATTTTTTTGATTACGATACGGAATTTGATACGATTAATCGTCTCTATGCGCCATTTGCATCACCGGAACGAAGCACGATCTGGCCCGCCGCCGTGAAAGATTTTGCCAGAGTGTTGGTAAACTACCCTATTACTAATAGTTGGGATCAATCTTTTTGTATAAACTGTGTTCAGTTAGATTACGGAATTAACTATGAAATGATTCGATTGTATCTGAATTTGCGTTTGCAAAAGAAAGATGCAGATTATTCTAACTATGAAGTCTATTGTTCCTTAAAAAGAATACTGCATGAGGTAACCGGAAGAGGAACAGTTCAGAACAATGAGAAGAAATTTGAAAAGAAAGTATTGCTATTGTAACAATAATATCAAGTCAGGCAAAGGGGATAAGCAATGTATTTAGATGAAAAATTGGTTCAGATAGAGTTGAAAAAAAGTGCGGTACCAGATAGTAATGAAGAAATTGAACGGATAAAGGAGGAGATACTTCGTCAAGAAAGAGAACAGAAGCCAATTGCGGATTTTGTTGCAGAATTAAATGATCAAAAAGTAGTGATACGTGGAATGGAATATGATTGTGAGAAGCAAAGCTTTCTGAATGGGCATATTGGTTTATATATGTTTCCGCAGGATATAGAGAAGATCATGGAAGAGGATCAGGCTGTTTCCATCGTATATAACACACTTGAAGCCGGAGTGAATTTAATGCTGGTAAAGGGTCCGTTAGTTATTAAAAATGAAAAAGAATACCAGAATAAGATGAAAGAACAGTTCCGAAAGGATAAAATTTCGTATGCTCCTCTGGACACGGGCAGACTGCGATGCGGAGATACAAAAGTGTCCTATGCATCTGGTATAACCACCAGTACGGTTGGTGGTGTATTTGTCATACATTTTTACTATCCGTGTAAAGCAGGAATCATACTTGGCAGTTTCACGTGCCGATTATTAGAGCGGTATACATTTGAGCATTTATTCCTGGCTATGCTAGAAACGATATCCAGAAAGGAGGACTAATGGAGGATTATACGATTACTTATGAGAACATTGTACTAAGCACCTATGAAACAGAACATATTCTATCACTTGAAATGAAGAAAGACGTAAATAAACATGCATCTTTACATCTTATTGCTATTCTTTCAGAAGAAAAAGCGGAAGAGTATATTTACTCAACTGGAGCAATGACTCCACTTACATTAGGCAATCTGGAAACAGATGGGAATCTGAATATATTGTTTCGGGGAGTGGTGGTCAGTATCCAGATCAGCCGCGACGGCGATGTATATTATATGGAACTATATGCAAGCGGAAATACCTATGCAATGGATATCGTAGCCTTTTCCCGTTCCTTCCAAAATACGGGAATGACCATTCATGAACTTATTTCTGAAGTAATGAAAAGCTATGACGGCGGGCTGTTTAAACTGGAAATTCCAAATGAACCGATTGGAAAGCTTGTTGTTCAGTATAGGGAAACCGATTGGGAATTTTTGAAGCGATTTCTGTCTTCATACGGGGCGGTCATAATACCAGATATCCGGGCCGAAGGTTTGGCTTATTATGTTGATGTGCCAGAGCAGACCGACGAATACGACGTTGATGCATTTCATTATACAATGTCAAAGTCTATGGATGATTATTTGAAAATAAAAGAAAATAAATGGAGCGATGTGAGCGAAATTGATTTTATAACATTTTGCATTCAGGAATCACGGGTATTCCAGATTGGGGATCATATTAAGTTAGATGGAAAGAGTTTGCATGTAAGGACTGCTGAACATTTTTTACGTGACGGAATTTTGAAAAGCACCTATTACATAAGGCGAAAAAACGGATTCAGATGTTTGCCAACCTATAATGCAGCAATCATTGGTGCCTCGATCAACGGAAATGTTGTTGATGTATCAAGAGATAAGGTAATGGTGGGACTGGAAATTGACGGTGGAGGAAAAGCAGCCTATTGGTTCCCCTATTCAACCATGTCGGCATCACCGGATGGAAGTGGCTGGTATTGTATGCCCGAGAAGGGAGACCAGGTCAGGGTTTACTTCCCAACAAGTGAAGAGCATGAGGCCTACGCGGTCAGTTCCGTGAGCAGCCATCAGCCAAGCCCCGGAGACAAAGAAGACCCTATGGGCAATCCAAATGTCAAGTATCTGAAAACAGCAAGTGATCAGGTGATTAAGTTTGCCGAGGATGGCATTATTATCAATTCCGGCAGCGGTATGGCAACAATATTCCTGGGAAATTCCGGTAATATTTCTATTTACGGTGAAAATAATGTTAATGTCACCGCAAGAGAAACCTTATCTCTGGTTTCACAGAATCAGTTGCTGCTGGGAGCACAGGAATCGGTCACCTTAAAAAATGAAGCAGGTGCAAGTGTGACCTTAGATAGTGGAGGAAACATTAATATAGCGGGAACTAAGATATATAGCAACTAAGGAGGATGTATGAACCGGGAAGAGGCACTTGAAAAATATGAGCTTAACATACAGCAGTATTTGCTTGAGGGAAAAGAAGAGCTTAAAAAGAATTACCATATTGTAGAGGCTGAATTTCAAAGGCAGATTCAAAAAGCAATTTGTGACTTATGCGGGTTGGTAAAAAGTCCGGTGAAATATATTCAATTATCGTTGTTGCGTACGATGATATGGCAAGATTCATATATGCTGCTGTTATCAATCCATAATGAAGATTATTTTCTGGATGAAGGTACGATGCAAACGGTAATCAATATCAGAAAGATATTTCTTCCATTAACTGAATTGAGAAGTAAGCTTTACGCAGCGACACTTCCTTATCAGGGTAAAGTTGAAAGATTTGATGCTGATCGGATCATTATGAATGAGGCAATGACTTTTTATAAAGAAAAAGCAGGTGATTTCAGACGATATTTCCGGGATTTTGAGCAGTGGGATGCAGTAAGAGCAATGCCGAAATGTTCGAAACTGGTGGTTAAATGGGGAGAGCATAGAGATTATAGTGAAACTGTTTTCTTAATAGGGTTTGAAGTTGAAGAGCAAAAAGAATTTCTTGATTTTAATCAGACAAATTCAATTGCTGAGTGGAACACTCAATTTGTATACCAGAGTATCGATGGAGCAGAGCTCCATGACATAACCATGGAAAAGAAGAATTTCTTGTTTATGGGAATGCGAAAAGGAAAGATGACAAAATGCGTATGGGAGTTCTGCATGCTAAGAGGGGCGACTCTGAAAGAGAGCAGCATCAGTCAGGTTGTGTTTGGAGGCAGTGATTTGTCGCAGGTTGACTTTTGTGCGGCAAGGTTAGAGCAGGTGAGATTTATTCAGTGTAATTTATCGGAAGCAGACTTTTCCGATGTTTCTTTGTCAGAAACAACATTCGAAGAGTGCAATATGAAAGGGGCAATATTCTCACGGCAGAATCTATCCTATGCGGGCTTAGATGCTCATCAGCTCCAGCAGGTTTTAGTTAAGGAGGAACCACATGTATTTTACAATAGAGGAAGATAAACGAATACAAAACAGGGCCAGGTTCCGCGATATGGAGAGTGAAACCCAGATAAAATTTGAATCGGAAGAAATCAGTCAGATTAATGATATCACGGTTCTGTTTATGGAGGGAAATAAAGACAGTATATACCCTTCGGTGTTTCAGGCACCGTTGTTTATGGTTTCCGATGATTTGAAGCGTTTAATTGAACCTTATGATCTGGCGGTAATATACAGGCGTGTGGTCATGAATCAGATACAGGAAGCAAGGCAGCATTCCTACTGGCTTTTGCTGCCCAAGGAGATAGATTGTCTGCATGAATCTTCGGAATGGTACCCCAACGGCTGGGATAAAACAATTGTATTGGATCGGGAAAAGATTGGAGCAAGAAGAATTTTCAGGGCGAAGGGAATGCAGATACCGAAAGTAATCGTCCATATGGATGTGTCCGAAAGTATCATGCGCAGGACATTTGCTGGGATAGTATTCCAGCCTTTAGATGTGAAATAGGAGGTGCCCGGATTGGCAGATACCAGAACCGAAATTGTAGAAGATACCAGAGAGGATATTCATGATTTCCTTGAACAGGCTCAGGAAATAGAGAGTTATGACGAAAAGAAACAGGAAGAAGAATTAAACAAAATATTTGGTTCGGAAGAGTCTGAAAATAATGGTGATGAGAAAGAAAAAACTAAGAAAACAACACCGGAGCAAGAACAGCGAAAGCAGGAGCTGGAAGCAAGAGCAGCTTCATCAAGGGCTAATTCGGATGTGGCCCTGGCGATGATGCTGGCCGACCAGGCGGTAGCAAGTGCTCAAATTAATGCTTGTTATGTGGTACATGGTGGCAAGATGATTTGTTCCATGGGGTCCCGTGAAGCAAGATTAGTTGTGCCTTTGGATCATGGAACGTGTCTGACGAAAACACCGCAGATGATTGATGAGGATTATCATGCATTAGAGAATGTAAAGTGCTTTGGGAATTGCTTTAGTCTGGACAATCCTAATATGGAACAGGCGGCAATTGAGATGACGAATCAGTACAACGAGGAGAAGTCGCAAACATGGTGGGGAAAAGTAAAGGGTTTTTTTGGTGTAAAACCCAAGGTGGTAGAGTCTGTCAGTGATGAATTGAAAGCTGCATGTATCTGTGAGTGTTCGCCGGTATTTGTAGAAAAATGGAGTGCTGGAAACGAGAAGAGCCTTGTGGATGGAAAAAACACACTGATTCAGACATGTACACTTGTCTGCCAATATGGCGGCATTGTCCGAATTGTTGATAATGGACAGGAACAATAAAGGAGAAAGATAATTATGCAAGTGACTTATCAATCATTGTGTCTTGATTTGCCGTATCCGGTTGTTCAGGTGGTGGAGGTGAGACGGCAGGAAGGTTTAAACCGGCATGCTTATCTTCAGGTTACAGCAATCATTGAAGAAGAAACAATTGAAGAATATTTTCACCAGATGGCAGAAGGACAAAAAATTTCAGCAGGTTTGACAGAGCAGGGGGAGACAACGTTTTTCGTGGGCTATCTTGATACGGCAGACGTGTTTTTTGATAAAGGTCAGGCGATGTTATCTCTGACAGCGGTGTCGTTTACGAAAAAATGGGATATTGTAAAACGGCAAAGAAGCTTTCAAAATCTGGATTTTTCTTATTCAGACATCATTGACCAGGTATTGTCTGGTTACGAAAATAAATCATGGATTGGGAAAGTTGACACATCGAAAAAAATATCAGGACTGATCCTGCAATACAACGAGACAGATTGGGAATTTCTATGTCGGCTGGCCTCACATTTCGGTACATATCTGATGGCAGATCCCTGCAGTGAAGCCGGTCAGGTGTATTTTGGGTTGCCGGAAGTGAATTTAGAACATACGGTGGAGGGCAATAATTACACGATTATTCAGGATATGCAGCGTTTCCAGACTTATACCCAGAATACATCCCAGGAAATCATGATGCAGGATAATTTGGGGTGGGAAGTTACTGCCCGGATATCTTATAAATTAGGCGAGCAGGTGATGTGGAATCATGTGGCTTGTCAGGTTACTGCTCTTGTAATGGAAACAAAAGAAGCCGAAGTTTGGTATACGTATCGGCTGGAACGTAAAGATGGAGTGAAAGCTCAGTTTTATGGAAATCAATTGATTTCCGGTCTGAGTCTGCCTGCACGAATAAAAGAAAGAAATGGAAACTGTTTAAGAGTGCAGTTTTGCCTGGATAAGGAATATAAATCCGGTAATAATGTTTATTTCACGTTTGCGATAGAGACTACCAGTTGGTATTGCCTTCCCGAGGAAGGGAGTATGGTACATATTTATTTTTCCAATTGGGACGAATCTTCGGCAATTGCTGTTCATGCAATGAGACTGTCAGAAGGAGCCGGTTCGTCGAAATCTGTTTCTGCTAAGGGAGCTGTTGCGGATAAATCTTTTTCGACTAGTGATGGAAAAGCTATGAAATTTACTGATAATGGAATTATGTTTGTATCTGATGAAGATGAGGCATCCACCATTACCCTGTGCAGTGATGGAAGCTTGAATATTGACGGAAAAGACATTGTTGTCGGCACTCCATTACTAATGGAGCTTGGCAAGGCAATGGTTATTATTGATGACTGTGAAACAGAGGTCATTACTAAAAACATGGTGCTCGAGTGCCAGGCAGGGGTTGCCGCAATGGGGATTCTTATATTTAGCGGGGAAGAAGTGACACTCGCAGAGGATAAAGGGATCGTATTAACGAAAGATGGTGAGGCTCAATTAGTTATAACGAAAACCCTTTCGTATATAGGCGAACAGAAGGATCCGCCAGGGGTACAATATTCTGACGAGCAGTTGAAAGAACAGGATAAACAGCAACGAGATGACCACAACCGGGAGGTGTTTGAAGCCAGGGAACGTGAAGCAAAATCAAAGCTTACCGTAGGTACGGTAGTGGCTGGTGCCGGCCTGCTGATTGTTGTGGCAGCGGCTACCGTTTTAACCGGAGGCGTGGCTACTGTTGCTATCGTTGCCGGGGCAACCGCTTATTACTGCGGCGCGGCTCAAATGGCGGAAGCGGCAACCGATTTGTCTAAAATCAGTTCCGGAGATTTTTCCCAATCGTATAATGCGATTCGGGATGGTATCTGTGGCGGGAACCAGGCAATTTATAATGCCGTTATGTATGGAAGTGTTATGATCGGAGCATCCTTGGTGCTTGCTCCACTCGGGGCGAAGCTGGGAGTTATTGCAAGAGGGTTTATGCAGGCAGGGATGACGGGAACTCTTTCCGCTACAACCATGTTTTTGGGTGATGTCAGCGATGGTTACATTGATGCCAGTTTTAAAGATTATTTGTTAGATTTCGGAAGATCAGCAGCAACGGCAGGTTTTGGTTATGCCATAGGAGCTCTCGGGGCTGCTGCAGGTGAAAATATAAAAATCGTAAATGATATTCTGAAAAAGGCCGGAAAATATGCCCCGGCGTTGATTATTGGTGCAGAGACACTTTTAGATGTAGGAGTAGACTGGGCTACCAGTAAGATATTCGACACCGATTTTAATTTAGGGCAATCGGTGCTGATTAATCTGGCTTCCAATATTGCATTTTCGATTGATCCGGTCAATGTGGCCAATGGCAGTTTCAGTCTGGAAGCAACCGATCTTTCACTTCCGGATCTGCTTTGTGGTAGATTTGCGGTTAAACGATTTTATAATTCCGTATTATCCTGTGAGGGCAATATGGGCAAAAACTGGATGCTCAATTTGGAATCCCGTTTATTCCTGCATGAGGAAGAACAGAGAATCAATGTGCTTTGTATGGATGGTCATATGGAGCGGTTTTATCTGGAAGATAATGTATGTAAAAACAGGAGACAGGGGGATCAAAGATACCGGCTGGAAAAGTTACCAGGTGATGAAGGGTTTATCTTACTTTATGTACCAGAGCAAAAACGTTATTTCTATGATTCCATGGGGCGTCTGATGTCGGTTCAAGGGAATGGCAATGGACGTATGATGATTGAATACTTGGAGAACCATATCAGCCGGGTGATTACTTCCGCTGGTTATGTCCTGGAATTCTCATATGAAAATGATCGCATTGTAGAGATTAGGGACGAGCTAGGCAGGACGATTCGTTATAAATACGAAAACGATTATTTAAAAGCCGTATGCCATGTTGACGAAGGCGTCACCACGTACCATTATGATGAAAATCATTACATATCACAGGTAATTGACCAGAACGGCCATGCTTATGTTATGAATGAATACGATGGTAACGGCCGTGTCGTTACCCAGCATTATTTAGATGGAAGCAAGAGTACGCTGGAATATAACCCGGAGAAGCGTGAGAACACGATTTATGTTGAGGCTTTGGGGAGAACTGAGCGGTATTGCTATGACCGGCAGTTCCTGATTACTAACATTATTTTTGAAGATGGTACAGTCTCAGAAGTTGGCTATGATGAGTGGACAAACAAAATCTATGAAAAAGACAGGAACGGAAATGTCATAAGGCGCTGCTACAATGCGTTTGGCAATCTGTTGCGTGAGGAACTTCCGTCGGGACAAGTCTGGGAGTACGAATACGATGATTCCCAGCAGCTCATCGAAAAAAGGGCCAACACAGGCCAGAAGTACCGCTATCGTTATAATGAATATGGATTTTTATGTGAGGAGCATACAAAGGTATGCGAAGGAGCATGGAAGAGGCGGTATTACGAGCGTGACTTTTATGGAAGGGTCACAAAAGAAACTGACAGCCGGCAGAATCCGGTCCAGTATGTATACCAATCCCACGACGGGCATCTTCTGGTTGAGCCGACACAGGTGACGGATGCACTGGGGCAGAGGACTATCTATGAATATGATAAGGCAGGCCGCCGGATATCCATCACAACCGAATATGGCACAGTGGATCTTCGTTATAATAAGCAAAATTACATCACCTATGTTAGTAATGGCAATGGTAATGTAACCCGTAGAACCTATGATAAAATGGGTAATCTGACTGCCCTGTTTCCAGCCAACCAGGGGGCAGACGGATATGCCTGGATGTATCGGTATGATTTTTTTGACCGTCTGGTAGAAGTGCGGGATCCGCTGGGGAGCGTATGGAAAAAAGAACGGAACCTGGCAGGTGATATCTTACGTGAAATCCATCCCTGCGGCTATCTTCAGGCCGGTGAAAATGGATTTGGCACCAAATATGAATATGATACCGAAAGCCGGAGAATCCGCACGATATATCCGGACGGTTCGGTGGATCGTTACTTTTATGACAGCAATGGGAATCTGGTCAAAAGGGTCCGTCCTGAAAGTTATGACGGTAAGAACGATGACGGGAAAGGATCCTGCTATCAATATGATGAGATGAACCGGTTGAAACAGATCATAGATGAAGAAGGGATTGTTCAGAAAGTATTCTCTTATGACAGTTCCGGTAACCGGACAGAAGAAACTGATGCAGCCGGCTATACGACCTATCATTCTTATGATCTGATCGGAAACCGGATCGCAACCTGGACCCCATTGGAAGAGGACGGACAAAGTGTCTTATACCGTGTGACCCGGTTTGAATATGATACAGAGTCAAACCTGATATGTGAAAAGCGGGGGAGAGATAAGGCACCTAAAGGAAAAGAGGCAGTCCGATACCATGAATTATACTATACTTATGACAGCCTGAACCGTCTGGCCGGGGTCAAAGACCGGTATGGGGCGAAGGTTTCCTACCGGTATAATTGCCTGAACCAGCGGACTTATGAAAGCTTCCGAATCAGTAATGATGTAAAAAAGGTAACCGTTTATGAATATGATGCTGCCGGTAATCTCATAGAAAAGAGAGAGCGGCTGGAAGAACGTTTCTTAAAAGCCAGGGGAACGGAAAAGGCAATTTGGGCAGTCACGCAGTATGAATATGATAAAAATGGAAACTGTACGCAGGTCATCAGCCCGAAAGGCTATCAGACCAAACGCTGGTATGATGCCTTGGACAGGATGATAAAAGAGGAGCAACGGGATAAAACAAGCGGTATCCGCAGAATATACCGGTATGAATATGATGCTGCCGGCAATCTCTTAAAGCGTATGGATGAAAGCCTGGAGGAGATGCTTTGCAGACGGGAATATCAGTATGATAAAAAGGACCGGCTGACTCATTTTGTGGATGAAGAGGGAGCAATGACCCGTTTGTTCTATGATAAGAATGACCGGGTCAGGAAGGTAGTCCGTCCAGAACAGTATGAAGAACAGAAGGATGATGGCATTGGTCTGAGCTATACCTATAATTGTCATGACCAGGTCTTAGAGATCACAGATGCGGATGGAATGCCTTTAAACAGTTATACCTATGACCGGACAGGAAATATCAGCTCGGTATGGGAAGGCGGTTCTGTTTATACGGAGTATTCCTATAACCTGACCGGAGATCCGATGGCGGTTTATACAGGAACAGAGCGTGCCCGCAAAAAGCAGGCAGTTCAGACGTTTGAGTATGATGCACAGGGCAACATCACAGGTGTTGTGGACGGGAACCAAAACCAGACCCAGTTTGTTCTGGACGACTGGGGACGGATTACGGAAATCTATACTCCGGAGGGCAGTGTTGAGCGTTATGCCTATGACTTTGCCGGAAATATCACCGGTACAACGGATGCGAATGGCGGGACTATCACTTACCGTTACAACAGCTTCGGCCAGGTAAGTGAGATCGTTGATCAGGCGGGAGCCAGTGAGTTCTTCTACTATGACGAAGAAGGAAGGCCGGAGCTGCATATCGACCGGAATGGCAACCAGGTCCGCACCCATTACAATATGGATAACCGTCTGCTGTATCAAAGAGGTGAAGATGCAAAAGGTAGAAATGCGGTAACGAACCAGTACGCGTATTATCCTAATGGAAGGCTGAAGGAAGCGGTTGGCGGTGGTATTTCCTATCAGTATGATTATACGGCGACCGGACTTTTGCAGCAAAAGGCATCTTCCGGAAAGTCACTGCTGGGATATACTTATGATAAGAACGGTAATCTTACAGAGCTGGCAAATGTCATGGATATGACGACCCGGTACTGCTATGATGGGATGGATCGTTTGCGTCAAGTCAGTGACGGCAGCAGTAAAACTCCACTGGCGGTATATGATTATACGGCAGGAAATCGGGTACGGTCATTAAGTTATGGAAATGGGGTGAAAACCACATATGATTATGCCGATGACGGCCAGATGAAAAGTCTGGTATCAGTAGCTTCCGATGGCAGGGTTCTTCTTGATTACCATTATGCTTATGACGGAAATGGAAACCATGTTGCAAAATCCGGTGAGAAATACCATAATGAATATGCCTATGATAAGATGAACCGCCTGATAGAAGCAGTATATAACGGTTCGAAAGAATGGTATGCTTATGATCTGGCAGGAAACCGGATTCGAAAGGAAACGGAGCATGCGCAAGAAACGTATTGTTATAATGTTAAGAATCAGTTAATCCGTCTGGAGCAGGATACGGGTGTTACTTGCTATGCTTATGATAAGCAAGGCAATATGGTATCTGAGGAAAATGAAAAAGAAGCGAGAAGCTACCATTACAATGCTTTTAATATGCAAACTGCTTTGTGTGTAGATGACAAGGAGATTCAGAGCCATTACTATGATGGAGAGAATCTGCGGTATGAAACAGAGGAGAACGGAAAGATCATCCGCTTTCTTTTTGACCGGGGCGAGCTGGCGGTAGAAGAACAGGAAAGCCGATGGAAGGGATACAGCCGTGGTTATCAGGTGATTGCTGCCCAGGCAGAACAGGAAGAATGGGATTATTATCTGTCAGATGAAATGGGCAGCACGGTATTTTTGCTGGATCGGGAGCAAAACATAAAAAAAAGCTACCGCTATGATGCGTTTGGAAGTATAATAGAAACAACAGGTAGCATCGAAAACAGGATTACTTATACCGGGCAGATGTATGATGGTGTGAGCGGCCAGTATTATTTGCGGGCAAGGTTTTATAATCCTGTTCTGGGCAGGTTTACGCAAGAAGACGTGCACCGTGGAGACGGGCTAAATCTGTATACCTACTGTCATAATAATCCGGTGGTTTATTATGATCCGAGTGGATATTTCGCATTATGCATAAATAAGGGTACTCCTAGAGAACTAACTGAAGAGGAGATAAGCAGAATGATTGAGTTTCCAGGAGATGTTGTACATCCTGAAACGGTTAGTGCCAATAATCCAGATGGCATTTTTAGCATAAGAGCAACAGGGGACTATGTATATGATAGAATGTTACTTGCAGAGGCCGCGGGGATAAGTAATCCTGACCCCAATAAGTGGATATCACACCATATTGACTATGATCCAAATACAAATACAATGGCGATGCAGTTTGTTTCCGCAGATTATCATTCTTATAGTCATTTTGGCGGTGCCGCTGTGTTTGAAAGAAGCACAGGATTTAAATATGGAAGTACTAATGCTTTAAATGAAGCAAGAAATAGAAATATTTCATATTTATTAGGTCTACTAAAACACTAGAAAAAAATTGTTAAGGTGAATAATAATTGAAAATACTAAACCCCCAGCTATGCTGGGGAGAATA